>Ga0082212_10001027_pt1 | contig 40861 bp, 35 predicted proteins | sample TergutNt197P3_FD_71548 | JGI IMG/M metagenome (GOLD analysis project Ga0082212, IMG submission 71548) | Neocapritermes taracua P3 segment gut microbial communities from Petit-Saut dam, French Guiana - Nt197 P3 | ecosystem: Host-associated > Arthropoda: Insects > Digestive system > Gut ...
TATCCTTGACTTGGCCCGTAAAACCATAGTCATTATAACATGGAGGTTTTGATGCTTTAGGCAACGACACTTCTTATCCTATTCTCCCCACCTCAGGTGGGGGTTTTAGATCTATCAAAATAAAAGGGCTGGTTGACGCGAAAGTCGAGGTTGTCAAGCGCAACGAGGCCCATATGTTCATAGTGCTTCCCAAAAGATGGATTGTTGAATGATCATTCAGATGGGCTGACAATTTGCCGTCATTTGTGGGGTATTGGGGGTTTTTGCAGTTTTCAGTGTTTACGGCTAAAAGCTGGTAACCACACATACTTAAGAGCCTTCTACCTGGCTAATCCAATATCCATGCCAATGCGCCCAGTGGATGTGTGAAGCTTCCCGCTGCAAAAAAAAAAAACTGCCAGCATAGGCAATAAAAAATTGGAAATGCGGCATTGCGGGCTAGCATGGGAACAACATTAGGCTTAAAAATTGAATCAAAAAAAAGGCACGCCGAAGAGGATTCGAACCCCTGACCTTTTGGTCCGTAGCCAAACGCTCTATCCAGCTGAGCTACCGGCGCATGCCAACGATTGCTATTTTAGCACAATTCGGTTGATTTGACAAGTAAAGATTTCCTTCCAACGAAAAATTTGTTTCGAAGTAAATTCCCAAAGCAAGTTCCACAGTGGACAATGTGTGGATTTTACTTGGGAATTTGCCAAATATCGTTTTGGGTGCATTGCCAAAAACATGTCCAGTATTCAACAAAAAAAATCTCTTTATCAAAAATTTGGTTGTATGCATTTGCAATCAAAGTGTGGCAGATGTGGCTTCGTTGGCGAATGAGGGAGCTTGGCTTGCGAGTTCCAGAACCATTGCCTTGCAATATTTGCATCAAAATGCGCAGATGCAAATTGGGTAAGCACGTCTATTATTTAAAGAAGCGCAGGAATGATTGGTGAGTGTTCTTTTTTTATGAGTAGATTTTGCATAGCTGTCTGTAGTTGACAACATAGAATATGGGTTTATAATGGAACTGACTTCAGGGCAGGGTGCAATTCCCGACCGGCGGTATAGTCCGCCTGCTTTAATTAGCTGAACCGGTGAAACTCCGGTACCGACGGTATAGTCCGGACGAAAGAAGGCAATATTTAATCTGCTTTTTTTTCGTAGCCGCTGATTCCAGTGGTCTTATTTTAATTCATTTAAAAGAGGAGAAAAAAGAAATTGAAGAACACAAGTAAAATGGTCACATTGTCAATGATGGCGGCTTTAGCCTACATATTCATGTTTGTGTCTAAGATGCTCAACCTTGTCTTTATCCCTTCCCTTTCATTTTTAAGCTACGATCCGAAAGACATCGTCATCACTATCGCAGGATTTATCTATGGGCCAATGTCGGCTCTGGCTGTGAGTGTGGTTGTAGCTGCAGTGGAGCTTGTGACTGTAAGCACAACAGGGATAATCGGATTCTTGATGAATGTATTGTCCACAGGAGGGTTCACTTGCACTGCGGCATACATATATAAAGCCAATAGGACAAAAAAAGGCGCGAATATCTCTCTAGCTTGTGCTGTGTTGATGTTGACAGTGTTGATGTGCTTGTGGAACATTATAGTCACACCAGCATTCATGAAGGTGCCCAGGTCCATAGTAATATCAATGCTGCTTCCAGGATTCATTCCTTTCAACATTTTAAAAGGCACATTGAATGCCGCTTTTATTCTAATACTATACAAACCTGTAGTTGGCGCTATCAGGAAAGCAGGGCTGCTTGAAGCTTCCGCCTCCGATGCATCACAAGAGAGCAATTCATCGGTGTTGCAATCAAGCCTAGTTTTAGGGCTGGTGCTGGCGGTTATCGTTATTCTAATCTTGATGTTGATCAACTAAGGCCTTGTTCTTTGTAAGAGTTTAGCCAGTTTATTATTCAATGCTGGATAATGATGATGTATACTACATAGTACATAATATCAATATCCAGCATTGGAGGTGAGCGCATGGGCAGATTTTTGAGAAAGCTGCAGCTGGCGACTGACTTTTACCAATTTTCTGTATGCAACGTTTACTATGAGACGGGGATGGCAGACAATATAGCTGTCTTCGACCTGTTTATCCGTAAAAACCCTTTTAACGGCGGGTACACGGTTTTCTCTGGATTAGAGAGGATTGTCGAGTTTATTGAGAGCCTCTCTTTCGAGGAGGAAGACTTGGCGATGCTGAAGGAGAACCACCCCGAGTTCTCCGAAGGGTTTCTTGACTATTTAAGGAACTTCAAGTTCTCTGGCGAGATTTACGCAATGAGAGAGGGGACAATTGTCTTCCCACAACAACCTTTAGTCAGGGTCACTGCGCCTTTGATCCAAGCACAACTCCTAGAAACTACATTGCTGGCTTTTGTCAACCATGAAGCGCTGATAGCGACAAAAGCATCCCGGGTATGTTATGCCGCTAGGGGCGATGCAGTTATTGATTTCGGGCTTAGGAGGGCGCATGGCACAGAAGCCGGGCTTTTTGGGGCGAGAAGCGCAATTTTAGGCGGGTGTATCGGCACAAGCAATGTCGAAGCAGAGTACCGGTTCGGAGTTGTGTCGAAAGGGACTATGTCCCATGCTTATGTGATGAGCTTTGACAGCGAGCAGGAAGCTTTTAGGCGTTACGCTGATATAAACCCCGGCAATGTGACTTGTTTAGTGGATACCTACAACACCTTGCGTAGCGGTGTGCCAAACGCCATAGTGGTCTTTGAAGAACTCCGGGAAAAGGGAGAGCTGTTTGGCAATTACGGCATACGCCTTGATAGCGGGGATCTAGCATATCTTTCAAAGGAATCTCGAAAGATGCTCGACGACGCTGGTTTTTTTGATGCCAAGATCACTGCTTCCAGCGACCTCGATGAATACTTGATATACGACTTGAAATCACAAGGCGCAAAGATAGATTTTTGGGGTGTTGGAACAAAAATGATCACTGCTTATGACAACCCGTCGCTTGGTGGAGTGTACAAACTTTCTGAAATTCGCAAGGATGGAAGGATTCTACCAAAAATGAAGCTTTCCAATGACCCTTTCAAAGTTACTAACCCCTGTTGCAAGAAAGTAGTCAGGTGCATTGATGATGCAACAGGAAAAGCGACAGCTGACTTGATTATGATCGACGATGAAGTGATAGACACTTCCCAGCCTCTAAAGATTTACCATCCGTACTACTCCTATAAACAGCGGACTATCAAAGGGTTTTCTACAATGGATCTTCTTCAATGCATCTATAAAGACGGAGAGCTTGTATACGAACTTGAACCGCTGCAAGAAGCTAGGGCATACCATGAGAGCCAAAAATCGCTTTTCTGGGATACGGTGTTGCGTTTCGTAAATCCAGAAGAATACCATGTGGATTATTCCGACAAGCTCTATGATATTAAAAAAGAGCTCTTTGCGAAAGCAAGAGACGAGGATTCTGACAATTAGAGTTTATATGCAAAAAGTTTAATAGCTTGAAATAAATACCCATAACTAGTCAAGCATATTGATATGGCCAAAATTAAAATAAAGCTTGAAACGCTTTACAGATTGAGGCTTTTCCCAATTGGGCAGCAACTTAGTTTTAAGTTAAGTTTAGGAAATTCCAGAAATGCTGTGGAGCGGTTGGGAACTGCACACCCAAGCTCTTGCCTGCTGGGATAAAGCTGGAAAGCTTGAAACCGCAACATTGATAATTTGCCACAATTGAGTGCTTGCTTGTTGAAATAACCAGCAAAGTTGCACTTCCAAAAGAGAAACGCAAAAACCACAGATTGCAAGTTGCCAGGCAATACAGGGCTCCATTTCTGAGGTTTTTGGCTTAGCAGATACCAACCAGATAAGCAAGTTGTACATCAAGCTCAAATTTTGGCTGTGGCATTTTACAGGCTTGAATGCATCATAAAGCATAGCAATCTGGAGTTGCTTTTGCAGTGCTTGAAAAGCAACTTGAGTATAAAAAATGGATAAATTGAACTATTAGCAGCAATTATGGAAAGGCAGGGAAAATGGACAAGAAGAAAGTCTGTGTATTTTTTGGCGGAAAAAGCGGGGAGCATGAGGTTTCTCTGCGGTCTTCTTCAAATGTTATAAACGCGATCGACACAAACAAATATGAAATCCACATGATCGGCATCACCCACGATGGAGAGATCGGGGTTTTTGACGGTCCTGTAAGCATGTTGCCTGATGGCAGCTGGAACAACCCTTCTAACTTCACAAAAGGGCATGTGGTATATGAGACCATTGCTGAAAGCGATGTAATGTTCCCTGTTATCCATGGAACTTTCGGGGAAGATGGAACGCTCCAAGGCTATTTCGAGATACTAGGAAAACCCTATGTAGGCTGCGGGGTGCTTGCAAGCGCGCTAGCTATGGACAAAGACCTTTCGAAAAAGCTCCTTGATTACGAATCAATCCCCACAGCAAAAGCTCTTGTGTTTACTAAGCGGGATATCGATGCGGGTGAAAAAACTTTAGCCGACAAGGCAATATCAGCATTTGGCCTTCCTGTTTTTGTGAAACCGGCAAATCTAGGATCCAGTGTCGGGGTATCCAAAGCACATACAAAGGATGAGCTTGCAGAAGCCCTGGTTGAGGCTGCCCGTTATGACGAGAAAGTGCTTGTTGAGGAATATATTGATGGCAGCGAGCTTGAGGTTGCTATCTTGGGAAACAGTGATCCTGCCGCCTCAAGTGTTGGAATGATAATACCATGCAATGAGTTTTACGATTATGAGGCGAAATACGAGTCAGGAGACGACTCAGAGATTATCATCCCTGCCCCCATTGATGGGCAGATTGCCGAGAGCATCAAAACATATGCGATCAAGGCATATAAAACTCTTGGCTGCAGCGGCCTTGCAAGGATTGATTTTTTCTTGGCCAAAGATGGGCGTGTTATACTCAACGAGCTAAACACCATGCCCGGCTTTACAAATATCAGCATGTACTCAAAGCTGTGGAATGATAGCGGTGTAGGCTATGGCGAGCTTGTCGATTCGCTGATTGGCCTGGCGCTGGAAAGAGACAAAGAAAGAAAGGGTTTGCTATTTAAAAAGCAATGATCTGTAAGAAGCTATGCAACTAAATTTATCAATCAAAAGCAGGCTTGATGCTGAAAATGCGTTGAAAGCGGAAATAGCAAACGCGCTTGAATCGCTTTTCAACGGCAATGAAGAAATCACTGAAGCGCTAAACAGCTTGGAAATAGAGATTGAGACACCGAAAGACGCTTCCTTCGGCGACTTTTCCACAAATGTGGCAATGAAATTTGCCAAAACAGCTAAGATGGCTCCAAAGGCTCTTGCTGAGGCCTTGATTGGGCAAATTGATTGCCAGCCTGCAATGATTAGAAGCGCAGACATTGCAGGCCCTGGTTTTATTAATTTCACAATGGCAGAAGAGCTTTTCGCAAGCTACTTGATAAACGCCTTGGAGCAAAAGGGCGATTATGGAAAGGTCGTTTTGCCTGAAAAAAAGCGTCTGAATATGGAGTACGTGAGCGCCAACCCAACCGGGCCACTCCACATCGGCAATGCCAGGGGGGGCGCCATTGGCGATACCCTCGCATCAATTTTCGAGTGGGCAGGATGGGAAGTGACCAGGGAGTTTTACTTGAACGATGCGGGAAACCAGATATTGAAACTCTCAGAGTCTATATATGCAAGGGCTATGGATCATATCGGCAAGAGCTTTCCCTTCCCAGATGATGGCTATAAAGGGGAAGACGTGATTGACTTGGCTATTGCTTTCAGCGATTTATACCCTGGCTTTGAGAACGGGGAGCCTAGAGAAGTGATGGAGCAAATGGCAGCCTTCGCCCTTGAAAAAAATAGCGCAGCAATGGAGCAATCACTGGCTGGCTACAATATCCACTATGATGTGTGGTTCAAAGAGTCTTCCCTGCACTCAAACGGAGCCATAAGCAAAGCCGTTTCGCTTCTCGGGCAAAACAACGCCACATATGAGCAAGGGGGGGCGATTTGGTTTAAAGCGACAGAGTATGGTTGCGACAAAGACGAGGTGCTAATCAGAAGCAATGGCGTGCCCACATACTACGCAGCTGACCTTGCATACCACTTGGACAAGCTTGTAGAAAGAAAATTTGACCTTGCCATAAACATATGGGGAGCTGACCACCACGGCCATGTGAAAAGGCTCCAGATGGCTCTTGCAGCCGCAGGCATTGACCCTGCAAGGCTCCAAATTGTGATTATGCAGCTTGTTCTGGTAACTGGGGTTCGCCAATCGAAAAGAAAAGGCGACATATTTACATTGTCGGATTTAGTTGAGGATGTCGGTGTAGATGCTACGCGTTTCACCTTCAACTCTTTTAGCCCCAGCACCCATATGGATTTTGACCTAGAGTTGGCAAAACAGCAATCAAACGAAAACCCGGTTTTCTATGTACAGTATGCCCATGCAAGAATGTGCTCAATAATCCGAAATCTTTTATCTATTAATGAGAAAGGCCTTGCCCCGCCTGATCCCTTGCGGCTTGTGGAAAAACAGGAACGAGCGTTAATCAAGCTTATCAGCAGCTTCTCAAAAGAAATTGCTATGGCGGCAACTGAGCTGGATTCCTCGAGGATAGCCAAGTATGCTTATGACCTCGCCACATGTTTCCACAGTTTCTACAATTCATGCAGGGTGATTTCTGAAGATGAGGTCTTAATGGCTTCAAGGCTGGCTTTAGTTGAAGCAGCTAAGCATGTCCTGCATAGTTCCCTGTCCATAGTTGGGATCACAGCCCCAGAATCAATGTAGCAAGAGGGCGCTTGGTTATAAACATGCGCCCTCTTTTGTTATCTGGATTGCCCTGCCATTTTAACCTTGTCAAGCGTGGCGGGTTTGTTGTGTAGGATCAAAAGCTTAGTAAATACAGCGGCAAAGGGGTCCTAATCGAAGGCCTCTCCATTATATCAAGTTAGCGAAATCGCTGGCCGGCTTCGCCATCTTGATAGAAAATAAGAGGGAAATAGCAACTTGGCAGGAGATGGAGCTGGCAAGAAGGGAGTAAGATGCACACAGCCCACATTCTTAGTGTTGGGGAAGATATGGAGAAGGCGAACAATCTTTCCGCAATTGTGTGGGATTCTAAGATCGGGCTCTTGCAGGCATGTGCCCGCTTGGGAATAGCCCGCAAAAGCGGGCTGAACTGAAAAGACCCTCGGCAGAGGGGCGCCAAATATAAAAAATGAATTGAGCACTACCAAACTCAATAAAAACTAACAAGTCTGCCGTGTCTGTGATAGCCATGGATACAGCTTTCTTTTTATTGGCTAAATCATCATGCCCATTTGCCTATGGTTTACTGCGCATTATTGATTGCTGTGAATTTCCAATATCTGCATATGCGGCAGAAATAGTTAGGGCAACCCAATTAGCGCAAGACTGGCTTCAAAACTGATACCCGGATGATATAGGCGTGATGATTATTCGGATATAGGATTGTTGACAATTGTAGTTGTTGACCTGACAGACGGTCGAGTGGCTGAAATAAAAGGGCAGTTTCTGACCCAGACAGAATTGGATTTGCCAGTGGAAAAATATTCTTATAACGAAATGCTTTTTGCAATGATAGAATAATAAGAAGCTTTTCAGTAAGATCTGGATCAGCTCGAATCTATTCTGCAGGCATAAATGACTCCAACAACTGCATAAGGTTTGAGGCGCAGGCGGATGTCTTGGACAGCATTTCAGCAAAATATGAAAAATCACATGGGCAAATGGTCCGTGTTCGAATAGGCGAGCCGGTTTACGATCTTTTCGGTGGATCGCTTGAAGATATTATTATTGACGCTGCTGAAAAGGAATTCCTTACACGGCCAAGGATTTATATAGCTGCGGCACTTTTGGCGGTTGTGATAGTCTCAATATTGTTATTTGCCAAAACAACAACGGCCTATCAAACAGTAAATGGAAGTCGCCGCAAGCAATACCCTCGGCTCAAACAAACAACTCTATTGGCGGTCATTGCTCCACACATATATCCCCAGATTCCGATCCGTTCAAGTTGCGGATTATGTGCAGCTAATTATAAATCTGTGTCAATACTCCAGCAAGAGCTTTTCATTCACAACCTTTCTAATAGGAGGAATACGCAAAAAGCCATATGCGCAAATAGACCCTGCTAGGTTTAAAATGAAGTCATCGATATCGCAAAAACCACTCCTCAGCACGAATTGGAGTATTTCAATTGTGATAATAACTCCTGCCACTGCGATTGTGAAATGAAAGGCTTTGCGCATCTTGTTGCTCACTAGGGGCAAGAGTAGCGACAAAGGCATAAATGCCAGAAAATTTCCAATTAAGTTAAGCGCCATATCTTTGAATGATACTCTATTTGCAACCCAACCATTGTAAAACAGCTTGATCGTCTTGAATGGCTTCAAATTCATTTTGCTGGAGAAATAGCTTTTTAAAAGCGCAAAATTCCAATTGAGCACATTTGACGGGTAACGGCCGTACCTTGGGTCAATCAGAGTCAAGTTTACAATTAAAAATGTATACAAAGCCAACATATAGACAGCTATCATTTTCATTATTATTTTTCTTGCTTTTTTGCTGATGCTGCCAGATAAAATGCGCCCAGAGGCATAGACAAACGCGCAACTTAAAACAAGCTGCAGGATCCGTGATATGTCAAAGTTAAAATAACGGATCTCGTTTTTGAGATATATGTATAAGAAGATTATGCCGGTCGATAACAAGGCAATCGATACGAGCCCTTTTGCAGAATTTTTCACCAAACTATAAACCGCCTTAAATGAGTATTTGTTAAGCCAATTAGACTACCCTCTTATGGCAAGAGGCTTTTAGTTGTTGCCTAAAACTTTTCCCATTATTGCGCAATTCTGCCTTGCTTTAAAACAACAAAAAAAGCCGTTAGCTGCACACACATGGTCAATATTATACTCTTGCTTTTTTTGATATCAAATCAAATGGATTCACTGGCCATTTTTATTGGTTCTCTTAATTCGCGAATTCTCCAATTTTCCTATCGCATTTATAATGCCTATCGCTAAAAATATCATGTATTGGCTTATATTCCTGCATACAGCGAGTAGATAGCCAATCCTCCAAATGTATGGTAGAATGGGTGCGCTTAGTCTTGTATACATCAAATCCCATGACAATTGCTTTATAAAGGAGGGGCGCAGTTCTCCCGCTATCCAAAAGCCGGGAATTCTTTGGCGCCAGATACAATGAAAATTTATATCTCAGTAGACATAGAAGGTATTAGCTCAATAGCCCATTGGGACGAGACAGAAGCTAGCCCAGGCGGCTCTGCTTACAGCGCTTTTGCAGAGCAAATGACCCAAGAGGCAAACGCAGCGATAATTGGCGCGCTAGAGGCTGGCGCCAGCGAGGTTTTGGTCCAAGACGCCCATAACACAGCCAGAAATATAATTCCCTCTCTGCTTGAAAAAGAGGCAAAACTCATGAGGGGATGGCCTGGAAGCATTTTTTCTATGGTTGACTTTGTAGAAGGCTTTGACGGGGTTGCATATATTGGCTACCATTCGCCAGGCGGCTCAAACTCAAGCCCCTTAGCCCATACAATGACCACCAAAGCCCTAGAGGTCAAAATCAATGGCATCAGGGCAAGTGAATTTTCTATAAACTGCCTATCTGCTGCCCGAAGGGGCGCAGCTTCAATCTTTCTAAGCGGGGATGAGGGCATTTGCAACGAGGCAGCCGCATTCGCCCCTGGGTTGATTGCTGTTGCAACCAAGACAGGCAAGGGCAACTCCATTGTTGGCATCCATCCCCAAAAGGCTATCGATTTAATCCAATCTGGAATGAAAGAAGCAGTTGAATCACTTAAAGCCGAAAAAATCAAACCAATTGCAATGCCAAGCGCCTTTGAGGTGGAGATCATGTACAAAGACCATGACAGAGCCTACTACAACAGCTCTTATCCTGGAGCAAAGCTTGTTGATGAGCGGACTATCAACTTCAAAGCGGTTGATTGCCTCGATGTCATGGCGTTTTTCCACTTTGTTCTGTAAAACTTGTTTTTTCTCAGCCATGCCAATGGCTGTTTTTTAATTGAGAAGCTGTCCTGCATCTTTGTTAGTCATACTGGTTTTTGCATTGCAGTATCATAACAATAGTAGACTATGCCTTTGGCAAAAAAGCGGGGAGCTAGACTAATAATGGCTAGATACATAATTAGGCGAACTATCTCGGCAATGGTGACTCTCATTTTGGTGAGCAGCCTAGTTTTTATTTTGCTTCGCAAAATGCCCATCGAAGGGTATTTCCACAATTTCGAGAAACTGACCCCGTCGCAAATTAATATCGGGCTCGAAAACATGGGGCTTAATTCTCCAATACATATCCAGCTTTGGCGTTTTTTTTCCAACCTGCTAAAGGGGGATTTGGGAGTGTCCAACAAATACAGGATCAACTTTCCAATTTCGAAGCTGGTTGCAATAAAAATGCCTACTTCCCTCTTCTTTGGCTTGATGGCAATGGGCCTTTCATTGCTGTTGGGCATCCCATTGGGAATGGCAATGGCGAGGAGCGCAACCTCCCAAAACAGAATCAAAACAATAGATATCGCAGGAAGCGCTTATATCACGTTGGTGCAAAGCATACCAAAATCTATTTACCATCTGTTCATCCAAATATATGTGACAGAGCTGGTCAACAAGTTCACCCGCCTGCCCTTTTTATACTCTGCCAACAACCCGAAAACATGGGTATTGCCAATCATTTCTTTGTCATTGTCCGGCATAGCGAGCTATGCAATGTGGACGCGAAGGTATATGGTGGACGAAAGCTCCAAGGACTACACCCTTTTGGCTAGGGCAAAGGGGGTTTCGCCGGCAAAAATCTCCTCAAGGCACATTATGCGCAACGCCATCGTCCCTTTAGTGCAAGTTATGCCCTCATCTTTCGTTGGCACTTTTATGGGAAGCCTGTACGTTGAGTCCAGATACTCCATTCCTGGAATGGGAGGGCTCTTAGTCGAAGCTATAAAGCGCCAAGACAATACTTTGGTCCAAGCGCTAGTTTTAATCTACACCGCCCTGAGCATCTTCGCAGTGCTGGCAGGCGACATAGCAATGGCAGCCGCAGACCCCAGGATAGTCCTGTCCAAAGGAGGAACGCGTTAATGGCATTTTCCAACAATAAAATAAAGGCTATAGTTGAACGCCTCGACAAGCCAGCCACTAAAGGCTATGACATAATCCATCGGGAATCCTTGTTTAGCCGGGCAAAAACTTCCCCGGGATTGGCAGAACAGCCCGGCTATACAGGGTATGCTTATTGGAAAAGCACCCTAAACATATTCAAGCGCAACACGGTTGCAATGTTTTGCCTTGTTTTGATAATATCAATCACATTATTCACTTTCATGCAGCCATTTCTTCCCGGCCATAAAGACCCGGCAAAAATACATAACAATGAAAGCGGAATGCATTATCGCAACCAGCCCCCATCATTGCAGTTCCTAATGGGGACAAACTCAATTGGCCAAGACCTTTGGTCCAGGACTTGGGCAGGGGCAAGAACCAGTTTGGTGATCGGATTTGCAGTGTCAACCATTGACACGGTGCTGGGAGTCGCCATGGGCATCATTTGGGGGTTTTCCAGAAAGATTGAGTGGCTGTTCACTGAGTTATACAACATTTTTGACAACGTGCCACAGACTATCCTCCTTATTCTTGCATCCTACATACTTAAACCAGGAATTTTGACCATCATCCTGGCACTCAGTTTGACAGGCTGGCTGGTTACGGCCCGCTTTATCCGCAACCAGGTAGTAATTATCAGGAACAGGGATTATAACCTGGCTTCACGGTGCCTAGGAACCCCTGTGTGGAGAATGATGCTCAGCAACTTGGCGCCATACCTGGTGTCAGTAATAACCCTTCGCATGGCTATGGCTGTGCCAGTAGCCATATCAGACGAAGTGTTTGTCAGCTATATCGGTTTAGGCTTGCCACAAAACATTCCGTCCCTAGGCAACCTTATCATATCGGGAATCGACAAGCTCTTGGAGCCTTCGCTAAGGCACCAAATCGCATTCCCTGCGTTGATACTCTCTACGGTCACTGTCTGCTTTTACGTGGTCGGCAACGCTTTTGCTGATGCTTCAGATCCGCGAAACCACATTTACTGATTTTGAATTGTTATTCGAGGGAAAGGAGTGGAATTTGTAAATATTAGCGCTAGAATATGAAGTATAGGAACAACAATGGCATAATCTGAGCGGCTTTATGCAAAACATGGGGATTTAGTGGAATTGCTACACATACCTATTGGACAGACTGGCTAAGTGGATAATGGGCTTCAATGCAGCCACAAAACCTTGGGTATGCAGGAATAAGCAACGGTTTCGCTAAGGCATTCCGGCAAGTATTTCGCATCGTTTTGTATTGGCACGGCGACGGCATCAAGCCTGTAAATGTGGGGAGCCCACATTCCTCTATGCAGGAATTTGCTTTGAAAGGGCACAAAAATGGGAAAAGCGCTTATAAACGTAGACATCGCTTCTTTGTTCATACAACCTAGCGAGCATTCTGAGCTGGCTGACGAAGTATTGTATGGAATGGCAGTCGATTTGCTAGACAGGGAAGGAAGCTATTTTCAAGTTATGACACATTACCAGTACGAGGGGTTCGTCCATGAGAAATGCTTGATCAACGACGATGAACACACAACGGATTGGCTTGAAAAAGATAAATACACCGTCCTTTCCCCCTACTTGGATATTAAAGAGGAAGCCTCTGTATTGGCGCCTGCGCTCATCAGCGTGCCAAGGGGAAGCATCATCGCAATTGAGAGCAATTTTGGCGGTGTCAGCGATGGATGGACAAAGGTGGGGCTGGCAAACGGAACCAAAGGATATGTTAGAAACAAATGTATCGCTCCTGAATCCAAGCATTTTAGCTTGCAAGACGAGCAAGAATTGCGAAACAATATCTGCTCCACCGCAAAGACATATCTTGGCTCCCAATACCGTTGGGGAGGCAAGACTCCATTGGGCATCGACTGCTCCGGGCTTTGCTCAATCGCATACTTGCTGAATGGCAGCACTATATACAGGGACGCGCACATTGTTAAAGGTTTTGACATGAAGCAAATCCCATTGGCAAGGATAAAGCCTGCAGACTTGCTCTTTTACGATGGCCATGTTGTGATGTACTTGGGCGAGGGTTTATATGTGCACTCGACTAGCCACAAGGACAGCGCGGGGGTTGTGCTGAACAGCCTCGATCCAGACAACCCGCTATACCGGGAGGATCTGGATGAATCTGTTATCAGGTACGCAGGCACGATATTTGATTGAATTGGGGTTTGAAAGGGAGAATGCCCGGCTTTTAGATTTCGACAGCTGTGCTCTCCCCCCTCTTTACTAAGCAAGTGACGATTTTCTCTTTATAGCCACCCAGCCCAAGATCCATTGCTAAACGGTTTGGCACTGAGATGTCATCGCCGAAATGCATTGGCACAAGCCACACGATGTCCTTTGACTCTAACGCATAGGCCGCAGCCCAAGAAAAGGCTTCGCCCAAGCGTGGATCCACAGGCACAAAGGCTACATCAATCTTGCCTTCGATTTTGTCCAACTCTGACTTGAACGATTCTTCTTCCTTTTTTTGCTCTTCAACGCTATCTTGCCCCCAATGCCACCAATTCAAATCACCGCAGTGTAAAATCCTCGCTCCGTCAATCTCAACTAAAAAAGACACTCCGGCATCTGTTGAGCCATACGTCAGGATTCTGCAATCATCCACTAGGTTGTGGGATTCTCCTGGCGATACTTCATATATGGCTGATGGGCTAGTGTCTTCAGGTTTGGCATTCACATCGCTTGACAAGATCCACCTTGCCTTCTTTGCATGTTCGCCAAAACTAAAAATTAAAGGATCATAGTGGTCAGGGTGGCGGTGGGATACAAAGACAAGCAAATCTTCGCCTTTAAATTCCTTTGGGGTTGGAGCCCCATAATCAATGCCTTCATATTGGGGCATATGCCTCCAATAGTCAAAAACCAAGACATGCTTCGGCGTTTTGACCAAAAAACCGCTATGGTGCAACAAGGTAATTTCAAGTTTCATTATTGGCTCCTTGCTAGTTATTATATAGCATTTGCCATCACAGTTGAAAATTATGCTGAAAAAACTGCATGCCTTCTCTGGCAAATCCAAACTTTTTTGAATATAATTGAATTAAAACCAATTAAGGTGTGCAGCTTGCATGCTGCTCGCCAGCTTTAGGAGGAGAAATGGCTGAAGATCTGCAGAAACGCTATGACGAAAGAGTAGAGCGTTTTCTTGTTACTGCGAACATGAACGAGCCCGACCGGGTACCGATTTTAAGCCAGGTGCAAACTTGGGCTATAAGCCAAGCTGGCTACAAGTTCGAGGATCTGCTGGAGAATTACGAGCTTGAAGCCCAAATCTACACCAAAGCCAATGACGGCTACTATTATGACGGCTGCTTTATAGCTGGAATCAACCATCTTGTCAATATCGGCATTGAGCTTGGCAGCCACACATTTTTTATATCGCCAAATGCTGTGACACTCCAGCATAAAGAGTCCTCCAGCATGAAAGAGGACGAGTATGACGAGTTTATAGCTGACCCTATGCGGTTCTTTGCTGATAAAATCGCTGTAAGAAAAGTAAAAGCTTTCCAACAAGATGACGAGGAGGCTGTTTACAAGGATCTCGAAAGGCTTTTTGACAAAGCAGCGCAAATCCGGCAGTTGGCGCTTGTAGGGCCGGCTTTCAGGGAGAGGATCGGTTTGCCCATAGTGACAAGCGTTTCCATAGCCCACCCAATGGACAACTTCTTTGATTTTGTCAGGGGCTTTATTCCTACAATGACTGATATGCGCCGCAGGCCAGAAAAGGTTGCCGCTGCCCTAAATGCAATAACTCCCTTTTATGAACGGAGCATACCGTCAAGCCCTGTGGCGCCATTCCCATGGACTGTGGACACCCACCATATAGCCACATTTTTAACAAAGGAGCTCTTTGAGCGCTTTTACTGGCCATTTTACCAAAAAACAGTTGAAGGATGCTTTAATGCAGGAACAAAAATGGTCTCGTACTTTGAGGGGCCATGGGTGCAACACTATGATCTCCTTGATGATCTGCCAAAAGCAAGCATAGTCGCTGCTGTGGATCCGCAAGATATTGAGGGATTCAAAAAACGCTTTGGAGGCAAACAAGCATTTTTTGGCGGCTTGCCAATGAGCATGGTCAAGTACAACTCTGTGGCTGAATGCATAGAACAGGCAAAGAAGGTCCTCGACATTGCTGCGCCAGGTGGCGGCTATATCTTCAGCTTTGAGCAGGGGTTATTGTCGCCCAACGATGTCAATGCCGACACTCTGCGGGAAGTTAACCGATATGTAGCAGAAAACGCCGTTTACTAGTTGCTAATGGTTGCCCATATTCCGGCTCTAGCCGGTCTATGGGTATTGTTTTTTATCCGGTATATTTTGGGAATTATTAATTCACATTCAATTTTTTCGTTCATGTGGATTCTTATGCAATCGCTGATGCCTAAAGAAAAATCCCATTAGGGAATGCAAGCAATATTAAGCAATGGCTTCTGCCCCCCAGCTGCTAATCCACAGTTTCAATTGAAAGCAAAAACCGTTTTGGGGACTGCTTAGAATCGCGCTTTTTGAGTTGGCTAGGTTAACAATATAAAGCTGAATTAGACTAATTGCATAGTTAATATCGGATTTCAACTTCTTTTGCCGTTATTTAAGCAATAACAAACTCAATTTTAATTGTGCGTAAAAATACATAATGCAAGTGATTAATGCAACTTTAGTCGCTTTTATCTTGTCTATATTCAGACAAAGAACATCTCAAAATAGTACAAATCCTCACCATTATGCGGATTTTAAACATTTTTCTTGACAATTTCTTCTGTATAGTATAAAATATCGACATTATCATTGCGCATAATTATTCGATTGGCAATTGGCATTCCTGTATTTTTTAATTAATTGTCGTGTATTAGTGTCGCAGTTTTAACCTATTCACTATATACTGGCATATATGCGTAATAATTAGCTTCGCTTCTGGAGACAAAAATATGATACAGCTTGTTAACGTTAATAAGTCCTTTGGCAATAACCAGGTTCTGTTTAATATAAACTTGGATATCCCAGAAGGGGAAAAACTCGTAATCATTGGTCCTTCAGGCTCAGGGAAATCTACCTTGATCCGCTGTATCAATGGGTTGGAAGAAGCTACAAGCGGCCAAGTTTTCCTCGACGGGGAAGAGCTTACAAGAAAAAACCATACCAAGCTTGTTCGTAAACATTGCGCGATGGTCTTCCAACAATTTAACCTTTATCCCCATTTGAGCGTCATGGGCAATATCACAATCGCTTTGACTTTGCTGCAAAAAAAGTCAAAAAAGGAAGCAGAGCAAGTCGCTGCGCATTACTTGGAGCTTGTTGGCCTGACTGAAAAAGCCAACGCGCATCCGCCACAGTTGTCCGGAGGACAACAACAGCGCATTGCTATTGCCAGAGCTTTAGCTACCCAGCAGAAGATCATCCTCTTTGACGAGCCAACCTCGTCACTTGACCCTGAAATGGTCCAAGAGGTTTTGGATGTCATGATAAAGTTATCCAGCGAAAATATCACGATGGTCGTTGTGACCCACGAAATGGGGTTTGCTAAACAAGTGGCTGACCGCATCGTGTTCATGGACGAAGGCTGCATTATAGAAGAGGGGCATCCGACAGACTTCTTTGAGAACCCAAAGAGTGTCAGGACCCGCCTTTTCTTGAGCAAAATCCTTAGATAAATTTTATATATACAAAAAAAGAAGGGAAATTAATGACATGAAACGCAAACTGTACTTAGTGTTGGCGGCAATCACGCTGGTTGCCTTTGTTGCAGGTTGTGGCAACAACAACAGCAACAACAACTCGAACACAAACCAAGGAGGATCAGGCGGAGAAGAAGGGGCAATGCTTGAAGTCCTTAGGGCAGGCGTCAAGAGCGATGTGCCGAACTTCGGCATTTACGATCCCGAGACAGACACCTATAGCGGATTGGAAATCGACTTGGCCCACATGCTAGCCAAAGAGCTTACTGGAGACGAAACTAAAGTCGAGTTCACTGCAGTAACCGCCCAAACAAGAACGCCGCTTCTTGACAATGAAGATCTGGATGTCATCATTGCCACATTTACGATAACTGAAGAGCGTAAACTGGTGCACAACTTCTCTACTGCATATTACGAAGACGCGGTTGGGCTGCTAGTTAAGAAGGATGCCGGAATAGAGTCCCTCGAAGACTGCGATGGCAAAATAATCGGTGTCGCAATGTCAGCCACCAGCGAAGATGCGATCCAAGCAGCTGCAGACGAACTTGGCGTCAATGTGACATTTGAAGCTTTCTCCACATACCCTGAGATCAAAGCAGCGCTCGATTCTGGCCGCGTCGATATTTTCTCAGTTGACAAATCCATTCTTCGTGGATATATGGATGACACGACAGCAATCTTGGATGACGCTTTCTCTCCACAACAGTACGGCGTTGCCACAAAACTTGCCAACAAGGAAGTTGCCGACAAAATCGAGGAGCTGATTACCCAATGGCTGAATGACGGCACACTCCAAGAATTAATCGACAAACACCAAATCTAATTGACTACAAAATAACTTGCATTAAACCAAAGCCGAGGTATCCTAACCTTGGCTTTGGCCAAAAAAACTGCGCATTTTATGATAAACGCGCCCAGGAGTTGCTAGCATGGATATGGGCCCTTTCGCTGCTTGGCGATGGCAAAGGCTTTTTAATGATTCAAATATTTTTATCCTCGGGCTAAAGAACACATTATTAATATCATTTTTGGCCTTGTTATTAGCGCTGGTAATCGGATTCATCCTAGGCTTGGCTTCCACCTCAAGCAACAAAGCGCTCAAAGGCGTTACGCGGGCATATGTGGAATTTTTCCAAAACACGCCATTAGCAGTCCAAGTTTTCTTTTTCTACAACGCGCTGCCCGCGCTTGGCATAAAGTTTAGTGTCCGGGCAATTGGCGTACTTGGAGTCGGCTTGTACCATGGGGCATATGTCTCCGAGGTTGTAAGGGCAGGCATCAACTCAATCCCTGTAGGCCAGTTGGAAGCAGCTAAATCCCAAGGCTTCCAAACACTGCAAGCCCTTGTAGTGGTAATCATACCACAAGCCATTAAAATCATGTTGCCGCCATTGACAAACCAAGCTGTCAACCTTATCAAAAACACCTCTGTGCTCTCAACCATTGCCGGAGGGGAGCTGATGTACTTGACAAACAAGTGGGTATCAAGCGGCACACTCAACTACGGCCCTGGATTTGTGGTTGCAGGAGTAATCTACTTCTTGCTGTGCTTCCCATTGGCTTATTTAGCCCGAAAATATGAAGAGAACTTAAAGGCGAAAACAACCAGATAGCATATGCGCAATTGCTATGGAAAGAAGAAAATATGCTTCAAGTTATTAAGGACATCTTTACACCTGTATACCTGCCATACTTGCTCTCCGGTTTTTGGCTTACTATCAAGATATCAATCACAACCGTTTTTTGCAGCTTGTTCATTGGCGCGGCTCTAGCCCTTGCAAGGAATTACGAGCCAAAAATCCTCGGCAAACTGGCATCCATTTACATCGAGATATTTAGAAACACGCCTCTCATTTTATGGATGATGGCATGCATTTTTATGATCCGCTACCGCAATGCCCAAGTAAGGGGCACAATCGCATTGATTTTATACACATCTTCAGTAATGGCTGAAATCATTAGAGGCGGGCTAAACTCAATTGACTCTGGGCAGTTTGAGGCAGCGAAATCCCAAGGCTTCAATTTTTTCCAGACAATGGCTATCATTGTAATACCGCAGTGCTTGATGCGCATTGTCCCATCCTTGATGAGCCAGATTATCACAACAGTTAAAGACACATCTTTCTTGGCCCAATTCGCTATCGCAGAGTTTTTCTACAACTCAAAAGTGCTGTTGAATAGCTTGACAAAGTATGTTGTGCTTACAAGCAGGCATATTTTTGTATTATTCGGTTTTGTAGCCCTCCTTTATTTTGTCTTCAATTTTACCCTGTCTGTCCTTGCCCGCAAGTTCAGGGAGAAATACTCAGCTATGGGGAATTAATTCGCCATTATTTCACATTTTTATAGTTTTGTGGCCCTGGCAGATTTGCATGGCGTTTTTTATTGCTGTTAAGCATAAAAAACCATGCCATTTCCAGAGACTAGAAAATAACGCGATACTTGCAGCACATGCCATGGAAATATGCTTTTAGCCCATGTTTCCCAGATATATATTGTTAAGGCTCTTGGCTGCTACATCCTGAAGCCTGTAGATCAAATCCGGATGTGTGGCTTGCCTTCCCGAATACTTGAACATTCCAAAAAAGCGGGAGATATGCAGAGGGATGTCAGGAGAAATTGACGAAACCCAAGAGGCAAGCTCGCCCATATGCTCTTCAGAGCTGTTTTCATCCGGGACTATCAAGCAAGTCAGCTCTACATGGGCTTGTTTGTGGGCAAGCTCTATTGACCTTAGCACAGGGTCCAAGCTTCCTCCCAATTGCTTGTAATAACCTTCAGAAAATCCTTTGAGATCGATATTCATTGCATCAATATATGGCAAAATTTGCTCAAAGGGCTCCTCTGAGACATAGCCGTTTGTGACAACCACATTCTTTAACCCATTGCCATGGGCCAACACTGCGCAATCGAGCATGTACTCATATGCTACAAATGGCTCATTGTATGTATATGCTATGCCTATGTTGCCTTCTGGCACACAGGATGCTGCTAAATCGAGAACCTCCCCGGCGCTTGTTGGTTTTCTGTTAAATGATGCCTCCTCGAATTCCATAGAGATGCTGCTGTTTTGGCAAAAAGGGCACCTTAAGTTGCACCCGAAGCTGCCAAGGGAAAGAATCAGCTTGCCGGGATAAAACATCCCAAGCGGCTTCTTTTCAATAGGGTCTAACGCTATGGAAGAGAGCTTGCCATATGATAATGGGACAAGCTCTCCGTTTACATTCTTTCGCGCTCTGCATATTCCAAAATTGCCTTGTGCAATTTTGCAGGCATGGGGGCATAGGAGGCAGTTTGCGCTGCCGCCCTCTCCCCTCTCCCAAAACATTGCTTCCCTATCACTCATGGCGAATGACCTCAAAGCGCTCCATCTCCACAGGCTCATTGTTTCCGATGCCAGCTTTGCTCATAGCAATGGCGATTTGGTCTTGGACTGTGTCTACCCCCTCAAGATTTGGCAATAACAACCCCCGCTTCATGCCGCTGGTCACAATAACCCCATAACGGGCCACATCCAGCTCGCTTGGGCTGGAGATTGGCTCCGGCGGAGAGAGGACATCGACTTTATATACCAAGGAAGCCAGCTCGCTTGGCTCCACAGGGTCAAAACGGTTGTCTGAAAGGCCTGATGACACAGCATTTTGGATTATTTCATGGGCCACGCTAGTTGTTGTGGGCATAATAGTGCCTATGCAGCCTCTAAGGCGCCCATCCTTATATAGGGACACAAAGACCCCCGCCCTTCTTTGAAGCAAGTCTGCAGGCAAACCTGCTGGAAGCTCCATAACACTTTTGTTGTTGAAAACCGCATACTCAAGAGATTGGCGAGCCAATGTCTGGTATGCGTCTTCTTCGAGTTTGCTTTGCTGGGCTGCGTCAAGGGCAATCTCGGAATACTGCCTAAGCGTATCCCTGCTATCATCAGCAGGCCCAGGCATAATAGAAATTACAGCATAGCCCACTCCAAATGGCCCTTCATATGATAGAAGCCGGGCCTGTACTTGGCGGCGGTCAAAACATCCGGCAAGCATCAAGAATGAATTGTATCCGCAATCAGCTGCCCGCTCTTTGAGGGAGTTTGGGATCATAAAAATCGACAAAAAATCCCCTTTGGCAAGCGCTTCGGTCACTTTCCTGTCATACTCCGCCCCCTCAGGCACAGTTCCATAGGAGCTTCCAGGCAGTTTGTGGGATAAATCTGCGCTTGCCACAATAACTGTATGGCTGGCTGTGTTGTTTATCGCACGGGTTATGCATTGGCCAAACCTGTAATGGTGGGAAGGGTCAAGCCCTGACTGGGATATGCGGACAGACTTGTAATTGGTGTAGCGCTTGTTGATAAACCACATTGGAACCATAAGCCCATGGTCCAGTTTTGGGCTCCTTTCCCCTAAGTTTCCTGCAGGTATTCCGCTCCTTTCTGCTTGGACCGCAATTTGCTCAGCTAAATTTTTATCGTATACTGTATCCAAACGCGCTTTTTGCGCCCCAAAGTCTGAGAAATCCCCCTTGGCGCTATCACCAGGGGATATATGGAAGTAGTCAGTATAGATGATGCTGTGGGGTGTAATGAAAATTATGCTGTCCGGCTCCAACTCCGCTATCTGTTTTGCCACTTCGTCAAAAGCGTCGAGAGTTCTTCGGATTTGCATTTCATTTCCATTGCCTACCTCAGGCACTGCCAGAGGAGGATGGGGCAAGACATATGCTCCTACTAATGCCATTGCAATTGACTCCTTGTCTATGTCAGCAAGTATTTTGCTCTAGAAATAATGATAATACAAAAAAGATGGGCACATCAAGCAAAACGCGTCATTGTTTGGTGAATCTCTTTTTTTGGTTATAATTAAGCAAATATTATTCTCGAAGGTTATAAAAAATGGATAACAACAACGAAAACCAATCCACGAGAACACAGATTTTTAATGCCGCCAAAGTTGAATTCTACGACAACGGCTACTCCAAAGGGACCTTGGTAAACATCGCAAAGAGGTCTGGCACACCCCAAGCATTGATCAACTACTACTACAACACAAAAAAACAACTTGCCGAGGCCATATTCGCTGACTTCACCCAGAGAATATACGATCTCATTGGCATATACCCGCACTTGGCTATGCTGGACAATCTGTCAAAACACTTTATATACTCCCATATCTTTTATGGCTTGGTTTTCCCAAACGCTGCCGAAAAAAGGTTTTTTAAAGAGTGCTATGAGAAGAAGGTGGAATACAGCCCGGCCGGGACTTTGCGCAGAAGCCAGGAGATTTATATCTCAGGCAACGAAAACGCCATAAGCCCTTTGGAAACCAGGATTCTAATGTCGCTGCAAACTGCCTGCCGCAATGATTTTACTAGCACAGTGTTTGCAGATGGGCTGGATTTTAGCTCCCCTGCAATAATAAACATGATGGAAGCCGCAGTAGCAAGGTTGTTTTACATAAGTGAAACCAGGATTAATAAAGCCATTGTCACAACCTTAAGCAATATTGGAGCCATCGACACATCAGGCATCAGCTTGTTGGTTTGATTTGCCTGCTATGTTTTCTACAATGCAAATAACCAAGCAACCTGCCGCATAACAGCCAATGTCTATCCAGTCAAACACGCCTCCGAGCACAATGCGCGCCAATGGGTTGTTTTCCAACCCTAAAAACCTGATCAAGCCGAGCAGCTGGGTGACCTCGACAATAACTGCAAAAACAAATATATACAACGCCATCAACCTGCCTCTTGAAGGAAAAAAAGCTTTAGCCAGGAAATAGATGCAAATAACCACCAAGACATCACCCAAATATGGCCTGACAAACCGGTCATTTATAAAAAGGGCGATATAAGCAAGCAGCAAGAAAGATGCTACAAACAAGCAAAAGAATAAAACGCGTTTTGATTTCACTTTCTAATCGCCCCTTTTTTTCGAATTTGAGATAATGCTAGTTTGGTTTTTTATAACAATAGCGGCATAATCCCAGCGCTTTGCCCGCTCGCTAGAAGGGGAGCTTCCCGTTCGAAGCACTTTGCTACCTGCCAGCATAAGCTGCTAAAACCTTGTTTGGGCCCCAGGTCAATCTCGCCGTTATTTGCATACAGGACCGGCTTGATCCCCAAGGCATAAGCTTGGGCTCCTTTTATCTTGCCTATACGCCTGTTTTTCACGAGGTTTCTGGTGTCCTCTAAAGAAAACCAGGGTCTTCATCTCCTCAATAAAAGCTTTGACCTTTTCTACCACATCTTCAAACGCAAATCCACACTTGGCAAACTGGCTGATCTTCATTGCCACCAAGACTTCTCCACAAGAAGCAGGCTTGGTGTCGAAGACATAGCCAACCATGCCTTCCATCGCCAACTACAAGCCAGAAATTGCCGCGTGGCACATTCCTGACATTATGCTGGACAAGGTTATGGCAAGACTCCACTGTTTTCCAAGAAAGCCTCTTTCCATGCCAAAGGCGAAGCGGACCTATGCGCCCGACACAAGCTTTTAGCTCGTTTATCGACATATGCTCGTCATCAACAAAACTCTCATTGCCCACATCGATGTAGCAAGGCACCTCTTCCCTTTTGGCATCAAGCTCTATTCCCAGCTCTTTAGTTCAACTGTCGCCGATAATCTTAATACTCTCTAACAATCCACTATCCTTTCATTTGCTTTTCTTCCGTTTTACCTTGATGCCCAATCTTTGTTTAGCCATATCCATCAAGAGCTCTGCAGCGATTTTGTTTGCATAGCTGGTTATTGTAAAGCGGGCTATTGCCTCGGCCAAATCCAAGTCATCAGGCTCTTTCGGGATTTTGCCCATTACCTCATCAAGATCAATGTTGAGCACTTTTCTGTATTTCTCATAGAACTGCCCGGTGCTTTCCCCTGGAAACATATCGATAAGGATTGCCAGATCAGCGACGGGCAATACTTGTTTCATTACACATATGGTAGTAAGCTTAGCGATATGCTCTTTAGAATATTTTTTCTTATTTGCCCTAGGCATTATTCCGCTTCTTATATAGTTATTGACCATTGCTGGGGTAACACGCGAATCAGGTCCCGCATCTAGTAGCTGGTTTCCCATATAACCAAGCAACTGGTCCATGTATAATTCAATATCAGGGATCAACTCCCAATCTATAGGTCTTTGTTCTGATAAACTTTTTAGAATTTCATCTATATCCACAAAAAGCCCTCCAATATTGTTATATTCTAGCATGGAGACAAGCGCTAAACAAGATGAGCTTGTCATAAACATCACTATTGACATTTTCAATATTGCCTGATATGATATTGAAAACAACATGCTATTCAATTTATGGGAGATTGTCAAAAAAATGAAGATTAGTGTTTTTGGAGATTCAATCGGCAAAGGTGTTATTCTTGACAATGTCGCAGGCCGTTACAAAGCCTTGAAGCTTGAACTGTTGGAACCTCTGAGCCGATACAAAGAAAAAATCAATTACAGCAATTACGCTAAATTCGGCCATACCATCACCAAAGGAATGTCATTGATCGAACGTTACCAAGCAGAGATCAGCAGCTATGACTATGTGATTTTAGAGTATGGAGGCAACGACTGCAATTTCCAGTGGAATGTTGTAGCCCAGGACCCCTGCAAGGATCATGAGCCAAATACCCCGCTTGACAAGTTTATAGAAACATACAAAAGTGTCATTGAAAAAATACAAGCTACCGGAAGCCAGCCAGTGATGCTTACTTTGCCTCCCCTCAACGCCAAGAACTTTTTTAAGGCAGTCACAAAAGGCATTGACGCAAACAGCATCAAGAAATTCATGGTGACAGAGGATAGGATATACCGTTGGCAGGAGATGTACAACCTGGCAGTTGTCAAATTGGCAAAAAAGCTTAGTGTGCCGATTATTGACATTAGAAGCGAGTTTCTGCACCGCGCTGACTTCGAAGAGTTGATCGGCGAGGATGGAATGCACCCTTCCAAGAAGGGATATGAATTAATTGTAAAAACTGTTGTCGAGCATATGGCGAGCCCTCAAATGCTTGTCAACAGGATCAGGGGATAAAATGATGGGATTGTTGCGCAATTATTATTAATGATCCGCAACAATCTCTAAAGTTAAAACTGGCATCATGCCGCCGTAAAGGCGCAAGATGCCTCTTGTTTCGTTTTGTTTTCTTTTCGCACAAGCAAACAAACGGCAAACCATCGTTGACGCGAATTACTATTGGCTAGCGTCATTTGAAGAGCCAAGCCATTATCACAATTGCCAATCACAATTGTTTTGGCTTGGCTTAGTTTGGCCATAATACTAATTTTCAAAGTATAATATACAAAAACGATTGCTGGTTTGCTAGGAGGCGGCTATGGTTAAAAACTATCTGGAAATCCTATTTGACAATGAGACGCTTGGGACAAAACGGCTCATCCTGCGGAAAGCAACAAAAGGCGATGCCCATGATATGCTCGAATACGCCAGCGATGAGGAAACCGTTCGATATCTGGATTGGGCGGGCGCAAAGACTATTGATGAGGCATTGGAGGGGATAATAACCTTCCATTGGTCCCAGCCCGGAATTTGGGCTATTGAACTTCGGGAAAACAGCAAATGCATCGGGGCTATCAGTATTAATGTTGAGCCAGACCATGATAAATGCAGTTTTGGGTATGTGCTCAACCGCAATTATTGGAACAAAGGGTATATGACTGAAGCTCTGGGCGCGGTTCTCAGTTTGTGCTTTGAGAAACTTGAACTAAACAGGGTTGAAGCGATCCATTACGTGGGCAATGAAGCATCAGGAAAAGTAATGGAAAAAAACCATATGGCTTTTGAGGGCATAAGCATTCATGGAGTTAAAATCAAAGGGGTTTTCCGTGATGTTGTTAGATATGGAATTATAAAAGAGCATTGGAATTCCCTATATTCCAAGTAGCCGATGCCCATAATCCAAAAATGCGCAGCATCCTGCGCATTCCCAGCCTGGCGGCTTGCCTATGTATGCAATTCATGGGCTTTTCTGCCCATATACAGAATATAGCTCCAGCCAACTGTGATTTGGTTCCCGTGCTCAATGATCGCTGCCTTGATCCCCTCAAACAAAGCAAGCCGATTCTCCTCTGGCAATTCCAAATGGTCAGGGTAGGTGCCCAAAAGGTCCATGTACCCCTCGGCGTCAAACGGGGTGGATGTTTCGAACCTCTTGGTTTCAATATCGGAGAAGCCGAATATTTCCAAGCTGTCGAATCCAAACGCTTTGCGGGCAACGGTCGGGTTTACAACCGGCTCTCTTCCAGAACTATCCTGGCGTTTGTGGTAGAATGCTTTGTAGGCAGCTTGGATCTGGGCATTTAGGGCGCTATTGCCTCTGGCAGGCACAGCATTGTACCTGAAAAGGGCAAAGGCTCCCCCGTCCTTTAAAATCCGGTATGCCTTGGGGCACCCAACAGCCGGATCAACCCAATGGAATGATGTAGCAGCGTAAACCAAGTCATAACAGCGCTCTTCAAGCAAAGCGTCTTCAAAGGATGATATTTCCACTTTCAGGTTGTCGTAGCTTTCAAACTTTTTTGACAGCGACTCTGCTAAGTTAGCGCCAATCTCCACAGCATCAACTTGCAGGCCCATACCAAGGAAAGGCAGTGTGGCTTTGCCTGTTCCAGGCCCGATCTCAAGAGCCCTGCTGCCCCGGGACAACTTTGAGTACCCGGCGATTACCTTAAACAGCTCATTGGGATAGCCTGGCCTTGCCCAATCGTAATCCAGCGCCATATTGTCAAAATGGCCTTCTGCTTCTCGTTGCATATAACCTTCTCCTTTGCTGCGCATTGCAGGTATTCCTATACTACCTCTTTTTCAACTGCCACAAAAGGAAAAACAAAAATCCGCTATTCAAGGCATTTGCCATTTGAATCTTTTTTAGGCTGCTTATAGCTTGTATGAAATACTTGCCGCTACCTTGCCAATTATGTTCATTGGCACAATGCGCGCCACAGCTGATGTGAAAGCTCCGAATTTGCGGTAGAACAGGTTGAACAACAAGTATGGCTTGCGTTGGGCTTTGCTCTCAGGAAAACGGCGGATAATGTTTTTAAAAGAGTAAAACTGCCTGTAAATCCACCTATAGCCTGTGTAAAGCTCCTGGGGGCTCATGCCCAAGGGCGTGAAGACGACATTTGATGTGTTGTACTTTCCCAAGTCGTAGTCTGTGATCCTCCATGCCTCTTGCATTTTTTTATGGAGCTGGGTACCAGGATAAGGCGTCAGTATATGGGAGGTCAATGTTTCAACTCGCATTTTGACAAGCCATTCCAAGGTTCGCTTGAATGTTGTAGCGTCGTCCCCGTCAAGCCCAAACACCATGCTGGCATTGACCATAATGCCTCGGCTATGTATGGCATGTATTAGAGCCTCGTACCTCTCTACTTTGTTGTCCTTGTTCACATCCTCAAGCGACTTTGTGTTGACGGACTCAAATCCGATAAACAAGCTTTGGCATCCCGTCTCCCTCATTAAATCAAGCAATTCAGGATAATCCAGGATCTTTGTTGTCACAGCCGCATTCCAGACAAGGCTCATAGGCTTGATCGCCTCCAGCAATTGCTTTGTGTACTCCACATCCCCAATAAAGTTGTCGTCGACAAAGAGGATATGGCGCCCAACGGCTTTGATGTCATTGATGACATCATTAATAGGTCGCCTCACATGTGTCCTATTGTCACAGCTGTTGTAGCAGAAACTGCAACGGTTGGGGCACCCCCTGCTTGTGAGCACGACATTTGTGTACAAGTAGTTGTTTTTGTCGATGCTCCCATAAGCCGGGGAGGCTATTTCTTCTCCCCTAAAACCATCCATATCAAAGTATTCGCCCATTAGGGCGCCTTGCCCTGCATCATTGACTATACGAGCCCATACCCTCTCAGCAGGGCCAATGCAGACTGCCGAGAAATAGCCTTTGCAGTCTTCGGGGCTACAGGTGACGTGGATTCCCCCTGCGACAACGGGCACCCCCTGTTCCCGGAATCTCTTGGAAATTTCAGCAGCCCTCGGAAAAACATCCAATGTAATTGTGATGCCTACCAAATCTGCTTTTTCGCTGAAGTCGATTTGCTCAATATTTTCATTGACCATCACTACTTCATGCCCTTCTGGAGTCAGGCTTGCAAGTGTCAGCAAGGAAAGCGGCGGCGACATTCTCGCCTTTAAGTCAGTGTCCATGGGGCGTTTTATCATTTTAGGTTGAATAAGCAGTATTTTCACATCTACCTCCACTGGCATATGAGGACATATGCCAGGTTCGACACCACAACAGTTATCCAGTGGACTAGCACAAATAATGTGAACTTTCTAATAAACCAAGATGGCTCACATAAAATGACCATGTAAAAGACCGCTATGGCTATTACGGTCAATATGGCTGCAACAGCTAAGCAATATGTCAGTATTAAAGCATGGTACTCGTCATGGCGCTTTGTCCTTCCAAGGAGCAAGGCTACTACAACAACGCTCATCGCTGCCACAAATGCTGCAAGGGGCTGGTGGTTGCCGCTAGCAAGAAAGTTGTTCCAAACAGTCCAAAATAGACTGTCTCCTTCATAGCTGCCAATCCAACCAACCTTCAAGCTGTTGATGTACAGGATGAAAATCGATGCATAAAATGCGCTGAGCAAACTGATGCATAGGGCATTAAACGTTGTTGATTTCAAGTTTCTTTTCATCTAATTGTGGGCGGGATTCCCCTGTGTTTTTAACTTGGGGCATGCGCATCCTCCTCTCTGTAAGCAATGCTCCATGCAACCGCCAACAAATTCAACTTAATGCTGCTGGCGCTTGCATGGATCTTGGATTGCTTATGCAAGCACAAAGCTTCGCTCCAATATTGAACCATAGGAGCCGCAAGCAGGCAGCCTGGCTAATATATTCCTGGCGTGTAGGCATTGCTGGCAAGAAAGACTCTATTGGCGGTTGGTTATGATTTCCTGCCATCCTCATTGAATATAAAAAGCGACTCTATTGAAATATCAAAAAACTTGGCCAAATTATAAGCTAGCCATATTGAAGGATCAAATTTTCCTGTTTCGATAGCATTGATCGCCTGCCTTGACACTTTGACATGTGCAGCAAGCTCTTTTTGTGTCAAGCCAAGCCCTTCCCTTAACTCTCTAACCTTGTTTTGCATCTATTACCTCAATATTGATAATTGCGCCGTGTCAGGTTTACCTTACACATTATCTCAAACCAATCCCCTCATGTCGAGTAAACCTGACACGGCAGTGTCGAAATATCTGCAATTCCAGGTTCAATAGTGGAAGAATTCAAAACTACACTTCTATGGCAAAATAAAGCCTCTATGAAGGTTTTGACATTCACAGAGGCTTTTTATATATGTGTCAAGTGTGCCTGCTTTTAATGCGAACTCTTATGTGGTTGCGGCTTTCGAGCTTGCCAGCTTGTGCAAGCGTTCCCTCATCACATCGAAAGAAGCAATTTCTGATAGCGGCCCTATTTTGTTTGCCAAGACAAACTCTCCGGAATCATGAACAGGCAACCATGTCGCGCACAAATCCACAATTTCATCGATTATGTAGCTACCGAAAAAACCTTGCATATAAGGCGCCTCGAAGGCAAAAAGCTCGCAAGCTACCAAGGCATGCTCATATCCAGCAGGAGCAAACACTGCGTCTGCAAAATCAATCAAACTCAAAACAAGACTGGATCTATCTATAAAAACATTGTCAGAATTCAAGTCTCCATGGCAAAAAACGCGAGCCTGTTTATCGATATCCATCATTGCCAACTTCCCAAGCCGTTCTTCTTTGAACGTTTGGGGGTAACCATGCCATTCATTATAGTTTATAGCATTTTCAACAACATCAATTGAGCCGAAATCCCCACAGGGCTTGTTGAGTTTGTCACAAATATCACGAAGCCTCTGGCCGACAACCAGTTTTTCATCAAATGACAGAGTCTCGCTGGTTTTGGCGAAGGAGATCCCAGATGCCATTTCCATGATTATGTACAAAAAAGTGTATTTGTCCTCAACAAATCCGCTTGCCACAATATTGGGTGTACCAACCCCTTGGGATTTAGCCCACTCCATGCCAAAGCTCTCAATGGCAAAGTTTGTGCCTACACTCATTCCGGCTTGTTTAGGGGCGAATATTTTCACAACCAAACTGCCAACCTTGAAGACTGCGTTTGTCCCCGGATCCAAGGTTTCAACCATATTGAAAGGAAGGCACTCCCGCTCGAATATATGCCGGACAAGCGGCAGGAATGATTCCGGATTGTCGTAAATTTTTTCCCAGTCTGCCCAGCTGCAGATTTTGTATTTGAATAGGCCCATTTGTTCCAACCTTTAGCCGGTCAGGGCCTAATTTGCACTAAGTCGAGCAGGTTTCCATATAGATCCTCAAAAACTGCTTCAACGCCCCAAGGCACTGTAGAAGGCTCGCCAAAAAAATATACCCCTTTTCCTCTCAACCTTTCATACTCAGCCACACAATTGTCTGTCTCAACAGTCAAAAAGCAATTATCTCCTGCTTGTTTGCCAACAGCTTGCTTTTCTTTGTCGGTGACTGCTTTTTGGAGCACAATCTTGAATGCAACCGAAGTTGGAAAAGCCATCGACACCCACCGCAAGTCATCGCCAAACATGTTGTCAACGAGGACTTCCATGCCTAAAATCGTGTAAAAACGTATAGCTTCATCATAATCCCTGACTAAAATTGTCAGATGCCCAAATTGGTTTGCCACTATTTATCTCCTATAGCCATCATTTGTCAACCACTAACGTTATGCAAGCAGGCAGTTTAGTCCTTATCTGCCACATGCACAAAGCTTTTTCCCAAGCCTGGGACTTATTAAAAGCAAAAATCTATGCATAAAACCGTTTACTATAGTCAATTACAATTATATCATAATGAAGGCGTTGTGCCACGCTGGCGTGAACCTGGATAATAAAAATCGACCGATAACCCCTGAAACAAAATGTCAAGAACTATTGGCTATTCGTTGATATCAGTGGGTGCAAAACAGCAAAAAGCATTTCGGGATTGACGAGCATCATGCAAGAAAGGGCACAAGTATATGATGGTAGTAGCTAATCACGAGACCGGGCATTTGATTTGGGCGAAAAAGGGGCATGGAAAGGAAGTGTTGCGCGAATTCTTACGGCTTTGCCGGAAGCGCAGCGGGCAAGCATTTAATTTGCCACGGCAGACGGCGCATGTTGGATTGCTGGCCCATCGAGGAATATCGCCCTAACGCCGGGTGTTGCATAGACCCGTTTCATGTTGATCAACGATGACTCGAACTTTTTTAATCAAATCAACAAAAAGGTTACAATTTCGGGCTTTGCCGTACTTCGTTGCGGAGCATATGGACAATCTTATCACTCATGGTTTCCTGCGCTTGCAGTTTGAAATGAACCTTGACATAATAAGTCGTTTTGCTGATACGTATCACAAGACCAGGCTGGTCGGCAAATTTGGTTTCCATGGCAGTGGTTTTATCGGTAATAGTCTCAGTCTTCAAATGCGCATCCGGCTTCAGCCGCCTTTTAACGAAAGGCTTGAAGCTGGGCTTATGGGAAGTTGTCATCCAGCGCCTTGCCATGAGTGCCAGAAGCTGCTGTCAAAGAAAAACGCGGACAGGCTCAGCTTCCATCTTCACCTTTAAAGGGATAGCCCACACAGCACGGGGTTGAGCCGGGGCACTATTATGCGGCAAGCATCGCTTGTGGCTTGTTTGCTGTGCGGCTATGCTTGCTAGAAAAGATACGTAAAACGGAAAAACTGGCAAATTGCTGCTTTGCGGCGGCAATTTGCCAGTTTTAATACTTTTAGAAGCTGTTGCTCCTGGTTTTAGCGATTGCGCGACAGCCCCTTTAAAAAATTGACGGTCAAAAATCGGTCAAAATACTTTTATTGTCTTGCCATTCGAACATCGAAGGCTCAAAAACCGCCTATGTAAGCCCCAAAATTAGTGCAGGATTGGAGGATCAAACTTTTGACACCCTATATTGTTATTAGCGGCTCATTATTCTGCAGTAAATTTGATAGCGATTCGCCCCAACCTCTCACAATGATATTTTGCTCTTCAAGCTTTTCAACAACCCCCAGCTCCCGGGCGCAAGCGATACAAGCCTCGAACTTGACTCCAGCGGCTTGGGCAATTTCTATGCGTTGCCGTACTATTTCGTTCTCACCAGCTAGCCTTGCTGTGCCCCCCCAAATCACTACCGTCACTGAATCCCACCAGCCTCTCAAGAGGGAATTCACAGCATACATCATCACCATATACTGTGTTGTTTCCAAATCGGTATTTGTCCATAAAATATGCAAATTCTTTTTATCATCCATTTTTTAGTTTTTCTCCTTTAGTTTTTTTTGTTATAACAATTATACGATTAGAATGGACAAAATTCAAATTTTTGACAACATTTTTGCGAAACAGGTTATAATCCCGAAATTCCGCTCCATAAAAGGTTTAGTCATGCTGGATTTCTGCAAATGAGCCACAATCCCTGTTAAAGGGTCAATTCAAGTGCTCAGCAGATATTAACGATTCCAAGAAAGCCTGCCCGTCTGATGATCAAGAGCACTGGGCCGCTTGTTAAGGCGCAGTTCTAAGAATACATTATCATGACCACCGCTTCAAGCGGTGGCTTGGATTAGCCCCTATAAGGGGCCTATTGCTGGTAGCCCCCAAAGGGGGCGTTTGGTTCACGAATAACTGCCCAAACATCACTTTTCTACGGTATTTCGGTATGAACACAATGTGGCAGATACCATTCCACTTTGTGAGTGATAAACTTAAGCTGCCCACTATCTCCCTCTGTTTTCTGTGAACCAAGCATTCCCATTTACCAGAGGGAGACGTATTTTTCGAAGCATCGCTACTACTTGCCCTATTCTCCCACGCATAGCGTGGGGCTTAATCTTGAGTTATAGCGTTCCAATTCCATAATTGTCATTATTGTTTTTGTTTTTATCATTACTTGCAAAAGCTTGCCTGGCCAATGTGGGCTTTTTTGCAAGTGGTTTATTCAAAGGAGAAAATCCGCAATGGTATAATGGATATGCTATGCGCAATAACTGGCTGCACATAAACACGCTTTACTGCGTTAAAGCAAGTAATAGCTCCATGGAAAGCCAACCGGATAGCTAGCATGCGCTATATAAGACAAAGCCCGCCCGATTGAATTATTCGCTGCAAAATAAAGCTTGGCTGCTTCAACTGTTTGTCAATGCGTTAGGAATTCTTTGGCCTTGCAGACTAGCAGTCTGCTGCTTTGGATTGCAGTTGACCAAAGCGAAAAGTTTAGTCCATACGCAAAAGCAAATAATGCTTTACTTATATCCATCTAGAACACTGCTGGCAGAGAGGAGGTGGCGCATAATCTTATAAAGCAAATGCGCCAAAACAAGATGAAAGAATTGAGTAATGAGCATGTTTTCTATACATTTGCCCCAACACTAAAACCAGCCATGTCAGTTGCCCAAAATGAGGTTTTCGCGCTGCAGACCAAAGATTGCTTCTCAGGCAGGTTGCAATCTGATGCAGACACAATAGAAGCAATTGATTGGAATGCTATAAATCCCGCAACAGGGCCTGTGGCAATAGACGGAGTAGAACCAGGCGATATAGTAAAAATCAGTGTTTTAGATATCGAGCTAACTGGCAAGTCGGTTATGACGATTATTCCAGGCATGGGATTAATAAAGGGAGCCACAAAACCAGCTTGTGTATTAATTGGCAATGAGAATGGTTTTTTGGATTTGCCCACTGAAAATGGGGTTCTGCCATTGCCTTTGGAGTTAATGATAGGCGTTTTTGGCCTTGCTCCAAAAATCGGCAGCTTCCTCACTAGCTCTCCCGGGGACCATGGGGGGAATATGGATTGCAATATTATACAAAAAGGGGCTTCTGTGTTTCTAAAGGCAGCTGTAACTGGCGGGATTTTTGGATGCGGAGATGTGCATGCTTTGATGGGTGACGGTGAGGTTCTGATTTGCGGCGCAGAAACCCCTGCGAAAATCACACTCTCAGCATCTGTAGCCCAAGAGCCCAAACTTCCGACCCCCTTTGTCGAAACCAGTGAGGTTTATGCCACAATCGTTTCTGCAAAAACTGCAGAGCAAGCTTACAAGAAGGCTGTAAATGAGATGTTTTTCTTTTTAACGTCAATTGCAGGGCTAAACCAGGGGGACGCAGCCCGGTTGATGGGGCTTGTTGGAAATTTAAGATTTTGCCAAGTGGTTGATTCGAAAGTCACACTGCGCTTTGAGTTCCCGAAATCTTGTCTTGGATGGTTCGGGTTTAAAGGCATTGGACCAGAACAACCGGCTTTATAACATTCTAGTATTTAATTTTAGGATATAGGGCATCGATAATTCAAACCTATAGTGGACAATCCATTATGGGTTTGTTTTATTAATGCCGCTTGCCACTGCTACAGCTTGCAGATACGTTTTGGAATATCTGGCAGCGCTTTTCACACATTTTCACACATATGTCATATCTTTTGAGCCAACATCGCCCATTAGGGGTAATTGTACAAGGATGAAGCAGTTTAAACTATTGTATCCTGGCTTTTGCGCCTTTGCCCCGCCACTTCGCGAGAATAAACACTAAACGTATAAAGAAGTAAAGCCCGAAAGAATGAAACCGGAGCATACCGGCAATAATTGCTGTAAGTCCCACTTACATTTTGGGGAGGTAACCAATATGGACGATAAAAAAAAGAAATTAACGAGAGAAAACGGCGCTCCTGTGCCGGATCATCAGGATGTTCTGACGGCGGGGCCACGCGGGCCGATGGTGCTGCAGGATGCGTGGTTCCTTGAGAAGATGGCGCATTTCGACCGTGAGGTAATACCAGAGCGGAGGATGCATGCCAAAGGCAGCGGCGCTTTTGGCAAATTCACAACTACCCACGATATAACGAAGTATACGAAAGCCAGCATGTTTTCGAAGATCGGAAAAGAGACTGAGGTTTTTGTCCGCTTCTCCACCGTGGCTGGCGAGCGCGGAGCGGCCGACGCAGAGCGGGACATTCGAGGGTTTGCCATAAAGTTTTACACTGATGCGGGAAATTGGGATTTGGTCGGAAATAATACGCCGGTATTCTTCGTGCGCGACCCAATTCATTTCCCTGACCTTAACCACGCTATAAAGCGCGACCCTAAAACCAATATGCGCTCTCCGCAGAACAACTGGGATTTCTGGACGATGCTGCCAGAAGCCCTCCACCAGGTCACAATCGTCATGTCCGACCGGGGCATCCCAGACGGGTTCCGGCATATGCACGGTTTTGGCAGCCATACCTTCAGCTTCTTTAATGAGAAAAACGAGCGGAATTGGGTTAAGTTCCACTTCAAGACACAACAGGGCATCAAAAACCTGACTGATGAGCAAGCAGAGAAAATAGTAGGCAAGGACAGGGAGAGCAGCCAGCATGACCTGTTCAACGCTATTGAGCATGGCGACTTCCCGCGCTGGACGCTGTTCATCCAGATAATGACCGAGGAGCAGGCACAACACCACAGGGACAACCCCTTCGATGTCACTAAAGTGTGGAGCCATAAGGAATATCCGCTGATCGAGGTAGGCGTGCTGGAATTGAACCGCAATCCAGAGAACTACTTTGCTGATGTTGAGCAAAGCGCATTCAACCCAGCTAATATTGTCCCTGGAATAGGGTATTCACCGGATAAGCTGCTTCAAGGCCGGTTGTTCTCTTATGGCGATTCTCATCGCTACCGACTGGGCGTAAACCATATGTCAATCCCTGTAAACGCGCCGAAAGTGCCAGTTCATTCCTACCACAGGGACGGCCATATGCGAGTGGACGGAAATTATGGCGCGACTAAGGGTTACCACCCGAACAGCATGGGCGAATGGGAAGCGCAGCCTGAATATAAAGAGCCGCCTCTTGCGCTTGAAGGCGCAATGGACCACTACGACCAGTACGCAGACGACGACTGCTTCTACCAACCCGGAGACTTGTACCGCCTGCTGACCGAGGATAAACGCAAGCTGCTAATTATGAACACAGCCACAAATATCGCTCCCGTCACTGACAATATTAAATACCGCCATGCCGCCCATTGCTATCTCGCAGATGCGGAATATGGACAGCGCATCGCAGAAGCATTATGCTTGGAACTTGATAAAGTAAAAGAACTGTCAAAAATGAGCCGCAAGGATCGGTTGAAAGCTACCAGCATGGCTGAGTGGAAATGAACTTGTTTTTAGGCTTTTCGCAAGCAACTAAACTCAAGCCATTGCGAGGCTGTGATTAATAAAAAATGCTTTTTGAGATTTGGGCGAAGAGTTATGGCCATCGAATATCATGCATTTCAAAGTTTCTCCTGTCGCTTTGCTTCCCAAAAATGGCATTTCAACACAGTCTAAAGTAAAAGCAGCAATCCAGAGACCCGTTTTCGTGGCAATCTCTGGATTGCTTTGCCGTTTCTCACTTTAGCATTTTTGAACGAACTGCACATAGATGGTGTCATTATGAGGCTGAAGCAGGGAAACGCATAGGCATGGATCCCTCGGATATGCGCCAGAGATAATAAAGAAAGGAGACAAGCCGCCCTGTGGGACTCGCCATGCTCTGTGTGAATCGCATGTGAACTGATTGTGGTCAAAAAAAAAATGCGCCTGTCTGGCGCATCTGCCGGTTTAGCAGCGTATTTGCTTATTTAGAAAAAACAAGCCAGAAATGTGGATTGCCCATACTCCCGGCTCGATTATAAGCAAATTTCTCTGGTTTGTCTTAATGGTGGAACAGCCTAGTTTTGTTGAACACCATAGCCATGTTGTATTTGTCACACATTTCTATCACGTTGTCGTCGCGAATTGAGCCACCCGGCTGGGCAATGTATTTTACCCCTGACCGCTTAGCTCTCTCGATATTATCGCCGAATGGGAAAAATGCGTCAGAGCCAAGGGCAACCCCATCTAGTTTGGCGATCCAATCCTTCTTCTCCGCTTCAGTCAAGACTGGCGGTTTTGATTTAAAGAATAATTCCCATACCCCATCTGCCAAAACATCCTCGTAATCATTTGAAACATATACATCGATACAGTTGTCCCTATCAGGTCTTCCAATTTTGTCAATAAAAGGCAGGTTTAATACTTTTTCGTGATGGCGCATCCACCAGACATCTGCCTTGTTGCCTGCCAACCGGGTGCAGTGGATACGTGATTGCTGGCCTGCCCCCACTCCAATGATTTGCCCGTTCTTGACATAGCATACTGAATTCGACTGGGTGTATTTTAAGGCGATAAGCGATATTGCAAGGTCATTGATCGCAGATTGATCGAGCTCTTTGTTTTTCGTGACTATGTTTTCGAACAATGAATCGTCAATTTTGATATTGTTCCTGTCTTGTTGGAAGGTGATGCCAAAGACATCCTTGAACTCTGCTGGCGCAGGCACATAGTCTTTTTCGATTTGGATTACATTATAGGAACCGCCCCGTTTCTTCTTTAGTATCGCCAACGCTTCGTCGGTATATCCGGGAGCTATGATCCCGTCAGATACTTCCCTGGATATATAGGCAGCTGTTTGTTCGTCACAAGTATCAGAAAGAGCGATGAAATCCCCATATGAAGACATCCTGTCTGCTCCACGCGCCCTGGCGTATGCGCAAGCCATTGGGGTTGTTATCCTTCCATTGGTGAAGTAGATCTTGTCTTCAATAGCACTGAGGGGAAGTCCGATGGCTGCCCCTGCAGGGCTTACATGCTTAAATGATGTTGCAGCGCACACACCTGTGGCTTCATGCAGCTCTTTGACTAGCTGCCAGCCGTTCAACGCATCTAGAAAATTGATATATCCGGGATTTCCGTTCAAAACGGTTAGGGGTAGATTTCCCTCTTTTGCAAAAATTCTTGCAGGTTTCTGATTTGGGTTGCATCCATATTTTAGTGCTAGTTCCTGTAGATTGGACATTTATCAAACCTCCTAAAATTAAAAGACTGTATTTCTTGCCAATTGTAGCACAATTAAACCTTTCTTTACAACTAAGAGCATAACGTGCAAAGGCTTTTAGCGGCTTGCGCGAAGTCGCGAAATTATTCGCCTTTCCCGCAAAAATTATTGACCCTAAAAGTTCTATCTTGTAAATGTATCCAGTTATCTGTCTATAGACATTTAATGCAAATAACAGTATTATTTTCTTGAAAAGGAACTGGGAAAATCTTGTCAATAACCTACCACTTTCTTTAAGTGTGGGCTTGCTAGAAATTGAGAGCCTTTATTGACTAGCCTATGCCTTGGCTGGCTGTGTTGCTAAAGAAATAGGCCGCTCTACTAGCCCCTTGCTCTACGGTCTGTGTTTAAAGTTCTTGATGGGCACAGGAGCCAACCTTAAGATAACATTGGCGAAGTGGATTTGACTAGCGTCGCAAGACGCTTCAGTGCTTGCGATTAAACTCGATGGAAGAAGGCCTATCGTCTATGTGACAAACCAGCGCGGCAGGCCGATGTTGCTGACAAAGCTCCACAGAAAGATCCGCTGCCTGCTGCAAGAAGGAAAAGCAAAAGTGGCCAAGCGCACCCCATTTACTATCCTGCTGGCTAATGGGACAAGCAGCTATACCAGCCAATCACGCTGGGTGTGGACGCTGGCAGCAAAATAGAGGGCATAAGCTCTTCTACAGAAACAAAAGAGGTCTATTAAAACCGAAGCAGCGCTCCGGCATCGTAAATTTATTGTCAATATGCTCGCAGTCCGGGCGCATACGCAGAAAGCGGAAAACCAGCTGCCGGCAACCACGTTTTCTGAACCGGAAATCAAAAAAAAGGCGTTAGGAAAGCCAACAAAGCGCCATATTTAGTACATGGCCACCGGCTGTTCGACAAAGAAGGCAGGGAGTGGCTTATTATTGGCAGGAGAGTTATTGGCTACTTTGACCTGTGGGATTTAAGCGGCAACAAACTTAACAAATGCAGTTACAAGGTCAAGAAAATAAAATTAATAGAGATTAGCAATATTCTATTGGCTTTGAGTAAGGCCACAAAAGGAGGCGCGATTCCTCCCCCGCCTGGCAGCAGCAGTAGCCCTTGCTGCCGCTTGAAGAAGGGGTATCCTCGCGAAAGAATGATGAATAAGAGAACCAAGATCGCCATAATAGTATTGCTTGTGCTTTTTATATCGGCATGCTCTCCCCAATCAAGGTATGAAAAAGCTGTTAGGCTTATGGAAGATGGAGAATACACAAAAGCTGCAAAACAATTCGCCAAAATCGAAGATTTCGAAGACAGCGGCTTGCTGGCACAGCGGTGCGAAGAGGAAGTTGTATATTTGAAGGCCAAAGAATTATTCGATTCAGAAGATTACTCTGGCGCCCAAGAGTTGCTGCTGTCAATCCCAAGCCATGATGCAGCAAGCATAATGCTCGTTGATGCCACAAACGAGGTTACCTACGCCATTGCCATATCCCTTGTTGGAGAAGAGCGTTATGAAGAGGCAATGGATGTATTAGTCGGCATTTTAGGGTTTTCTGACGCTTCGTCAATGTATGCGCATTGCACAGAGGAGGCAAGAATCCGGCGTGAATACAAAGCAGCCCTAGACTCGATGGCAAGCAAGGATTACAAAGGCGCATATTCGATCCTGGCTACTCTGGGGGGATATGAGGATTCAACCACGCTAATGTCAGAATGCCGTGAAAAATCCTATATTCAAGCGGGGCTTTGCCTTGAAAATGGCGAGAAAGCCCAAGCTTACGACCTATTGTCATGGCTGGGGGGCTACCGTGATTCATCAGAGAAACTCAAAGAATGCATTATCCCTATGCCATCATCCGGAGTCATACTCAAACCTGTCAGCGGCAGTATTAATGTGACACTCAATTGCACTGATCCTGATAACGGCTTCTATTTTAAAGTATACAAAAGTGACGGGACGTTAGCGCATGTCTTGTTCGTCCGCCCCAATAGCAAAGCGACAGCGAAGCTGCCTTCCGGCACATATTCGATCAATGTGGCCCGTGGCGCTTATTGGTTTGGTGAAGAAGAGATGTTTGGCTCAAAGGGCGTTTACCAGCAATTGCTTTTCAACAACGGAAACGACAGCACATTCAGCATTAGATCAAATTACGATTACACGATCAAGCTAGGGGTAACGGACGGGAATGTGGGGACAAAGGCTATCAACCCAGGATCGTTCTAGAGCTTGCTTGCGCTTAGCGGATAAATAACCGATTTATGCTCCATTTTCCATCACGCAGCCGACATTGCCAAAAAAATATTGGCGCGCAACCTTTATGGGGCTGAGGCCAATATTCAGTAGACTAGGATTGGTTATGGTTTGGGGACATCGAAGGTGCCCTGGACGTGGATGCCTCTTACCATCATTGTGTTTGTGTCTGGGAATGTGACGATATCGGTCTTGGAGTCTTTCACATCAAAGTCAATAAAGATCAGCGGCTCAGTCTCTGAAGTATTTGAGAGGACGTGGGATCCTTTCTCGCCGGTTGGGAAGCAAAGCATGTCGCCACCTTTGACATCTTTTTCCCCGTAGAAACAACGCAATTTGCCCGTGCCGCTCACAACGTAGAAAATTTCCTCGCTTTGGTCGTGGAAGTGGTACCCAAACGCATAACATCCTACAGGCACTTCAATAAAAGCAGCAGATACAGTGTCAATATCTTCTCCAGCCACAACCGGCTTAATCATAAATGTGTTTCCATCCCGTTCCCTGACTACAGCTTCAATATCTGCAATGTTTTTTATAATAAGGTCTTTCATGATTCTTCTCCAATTTCTTTTTTCAGTGTTTTTTATCACAAGCGGTATCAATGTTGAATGACGGCACCGCTTCGCCCTACTATAATATACCACAAATAGGCAATTAATTTTGATTTTTTATTAGACAAGAATAAATAAAGCGCATAATGAAACACATAGCAAATGGGGCATAATTCAACGCATTCAGTTTTCCGTCAATGCCCATCAACAAGGAATATTTTAAAAAATCCTAACTTGCACAGTGGTGCTAAATAATATATAATTTCATCATCTGAAAGAATAGTTAAAGGAATGATGAAGATGAGCA
>Ga0082212_10001028_pt1 | contig 40853 bp, 37 predicted proteins | sample TergutNt197P3_FD_71548 | JGI IMG/M metagenome (GOLD analysis project Ga0082212, IMG submission 71548) | Neocapritermes taracua P3 segment gut microbial communities from Petit-Saut dam, French Guiana - Nt197 P3 | ecosystem: Host-associated > Arthropoda: Insects > Digestive system > Gut ...
TACTCCTGTTTAGCCACAGTTTGAGCGTTAAAAGCGTCGCACACAATGGGAGCAGCCCGGTGAGATCCACGGGGGAGTGAAATTCTCGTGAGGACGCGCCCGCGTCCGTCCGTTTGGCTTATGATTAACACGAAACAATAAACAAAATGGGGGTGTTATTTTGGCACGAAAAAAAGAAACTACTGCCGACACTCTCCCCATGCTGAAAACCGTGGAACAAATGAGCCGGATAAGCGGCATTGGCGAAAATAAGCTCCGCGACCTTATGGATAGCGGAGAACTTGAATATGTCCAAAACGGTAACCGACGTCTAATAGCCGATACCGCTATCTGGGATTGGTATAACCGCGTCAAGACCACGGCGGCAAAGGGGGGATAAAGGGTTATGAGTATATCAACAAGGCACGTAAAGAACAAGCGCGATTCAGACGGCGCACTTACAGGCAGGGCGGGAACTGTTTACGATGTTGACATTAAATATAAAACACCAGACGGCTACAAGCATTACATAAAAAAAGGGTTTACCACAAAAAAGGAAGCACAGCAACATGAAGCCGAGATAAAAACCAAACTGACTAATCCGTCATATTCTCCGATACAGAGCGCACATGGAAAAATATCTGTAAAGGAATATCTTGACGAATGGGTAGAAAACCACGGTAAGGCTAACTTGCGCCCGTCTACTTTTGCCGGATATAAAAGCCATATCAATAATCATATCCTACCATATGTCGGTCATGTACAGCTAAATCAATTAAGCCCCGCCATGCTTGATAATATGTTTCAGCAATTATTCGACAAGGGATTATCACAAAGTACGGTACGCTACGCGCAACGAATATTAAGTGTTTCTATGGAAGCGGCTCGGAAATACCGTTACATTGAACATAACCCTGCTCGCGACATTATTACAAAGTTTGGCAAACAGGGAAAAACACCCGACCCGTATACAGTAGAGCAAGTACAGCAATTCATGGGTAAAGTGGCGGGTACGGAATGGGAATTTCCCACCGTACTTGCAGGGCTGTATGGATTACGGATAAGTGAGATTATTGGTTTACGTTGGCAAAACGTCGATTTAGATAAAATGCAGTTCGGCGTTGTAGAGCAAATGCCTTTCAAAGTCCCGGCAGGAACAAAGATAATAGAGGAAATGGCTCCGACAAAATCTAACGACCGGGTACTACCGATTACTGAAACCACCTTACCTTATTTCATGCGGCAGTTTGAATTACAGGAGCGGCAAAAGGCACTTGTCCGGGGTGGAGGCGGTGAATATTACGACAATGACCTTGTTGTTGCCAAACCGGACGGCTCACCAGAAAGACGTGATAGAATGTCTGCTAATTTCGGTCAACTTATACGACACTTGGAAATGCCCCATATCCGTTTTCACGACCTCCGGCACACGGCGGCAACGAATATGCACCAACTGACGGGCGACTTCTACACCGTGGGTGAAATACTAGGACATACACTTAAAGGTATAGGAATGTCACTTGGGATATCTACTAACCTTGAAGCAGTTACTGCGCGTTACGTTGATGTGCGCCTTGAACGAAAAAAAGAAGTTCTTGACAAATATCACTCAGCAATACACAATACGAAAAACGAACCGACAACCGGAGATCTGATTAAAAAGCCAAAGAAGAAAAGCAACGACATAGACTTATAACATATCTCTTTATATCACAACACAAATCCGTACTACTCTTTGCGACCTATTCCACCATTTTTCCACCATGCTATACAATGGAACTGAATAATATAGTTTGTCAGATTTATTTTATGGTGGAATTTCCACCACGATTTTTCCACCAATTTATGCTTGTTGATTCTTTAGCCAAAAGGGAGAAAGCCAGAAACCTCTTGCGGTTACTGGCTTTCATGGCGGAGGAGGTGGGATTCGAACCCACGCTACCTTGCGGTAGACCGCATTTCGAGTGCGGCTCGTTATGACCACTTCGATACTCCTCCACGTTGATTTTATTCACTTTTTGGCTGATTTCGAATCATGTTAACATGATTTCGAGTGCGGCTCGTTATGACCACTTCGATACTCCTCCACAGGATTAACCTTTCCACTTGTGTAAAACAAAATACATGATTATAATATGTTTGTCAATAGGCGGGCATGCCGCAGCAGCCCAAATTGGGCGGGTATGCCGCAGTTGCCAAAATCCTCGGCAAACAGCGGCTGGCTCCTGGCAGACGTCAGAACAAGGGGGGACGTTGAAGCATGTCAAACAAACCGGATGGGATTCTAAGGGAAGTCGATATTAAGTCAGATATGCCCACTGTCAATGACGCGATCAAAAGGGTTACTTATAATATCAAAAATGCCGGCACATTCGGCGTAACAGCCATCAAATTCATCCACGGCTACGGTTCGACGGGCAAAGGCGGCTCGATCCGCACAGAAACGCGCAAATACCTGGAAAGGCAAAAGATCCAGGGTCATATCAAGGATTTTATCCCCGGCGAATCATTTTCAATTTTCGACGGCGCTACACGGAACGCGTTTCTTGTCTGCGACATGCTGCGGCGCGACAGCGATATTGAGCGGCACAATAACGGGGTTACTATTGTTATACTGTAGCGAAATGATGTATACTGGGTTTGGCAGCGTTGGAGCTTATATGGTATGTTGCATAGGATGCGAGGAGCGCGGCACATATGAATGCGGTTGTGGCGGTAAATAGCGATTGGGGTATCGGGCATGGCGGAAAACAGACGATCGTAATACCCGAAGACAGGCGCCTCTTTAAAAAACTCACGGACGGCGGTACGCTCATAGTCGGCAGAATGACATTTGAAGACTTTGGAGGATCGCTGCCGAACCGGAAAATTATTATACTTACTCGAGACTCAGGTTACACAGCCGACTATGCTGTTATCAAGCATTCTATCGACGGCGCCCTCTCAGAAATAGCCGACACACCTCCCGAAAAGGTATTTGTAGTAGGTGGCGAAAGCATCTACAGGCAGTTTCTACCGATGTGCCTATACGCTTATGTCACGAAAATTGAATCTGCGCCTCCGTCCGACACTTTTTTCCCCAACCTCGACGAATTGCCGCATTGGGAGATTGTAGGGCAAGAACAGATAAACGAATGGAATGATATTCGATTTTCGTTCGTCACGTATAAAAACATGACCAACCCGCAAACGCGACTCTTTTCCGACAGTTAGAACAGCCCCTACGCACCGTCCGCAACTCCACTCTTATATAAGGAGTCTACATATGTTTGAATTGTTCGTAAAAGGAAAAACATTGCCGGAAGCGTATCACAACGCGCTTGTAGCATTGCACGAAAACCACGAAGAGCTGCCATGTCCCGATTACAACACCAGGCAGAAAGAAGCTTCAATGACTATGGTCGTGGAATGTCCGCTCGAAGAGCCGATGATCAGTAAAATGTTCATCGCCGAGCCGCGCTCGCTTGAGCAATACAGGCAGGAAATGCTTGACGGCATCCTGGATTTTGAGGTCGAGCGCGGAAACTGGGATTACACTTACCATTTACGCATGGAAAAGCAGATCCCCTGGCTGATTGGCGAGCTGCGCCGCAACCCCGAAACACGCAGGGCGGTCATTCTGACGCGCACCGGGGAAGATCAGCTCACAGACTCGCCCGCGTGCCTGCAGCATCTGCAATACTTCGTTAGGGGCGGGGCGCTGCACTGCAAGGTTTTATTCCGTTCGAACGATGCGACAAAAGCGACTTTCATGAATGCTTTTGCCCTCATTATGCTCCAGAAACGGACAGCCGACGCGCTCAGCTTGCCGGTCGGCACCTACACCCACCGCGCGAACAGTTTCCATGTTTATGAGCGCGATTACGATATGTTCGATGGGTATGTGCGGCGCATAAATGGCGGCGGCGAACTAGCGTTCGACTATAAGGGCGATTGGGACGAGCTTATGGAAGAGGCTAAACCTGAAATCGCCAAAATGGTCGAAGAACTGAAAATGAGGAATAGTTTATAGTGGAACTTAATTTCTGCGTCCCGTGCCTCTTCGGCCTTGAGGGGCTATGCGCGGACGAACTGAGGCGGCTAGGCATGAGCGGCGTCAAAGCTGAGAACGGACGCGTTCTGTTTTCAGGCTCTGACGCCGATATAGCAAGGGCGAACATCAATTTGCGCACCGGAGAGCGCGTATTGATCGTGGCCGGCGTGACCGGCGCCGACAGTTTTGATGAGCTGTTCGAGGGAGTGCGGGCTATGCCATTGGAGAATTATATCCCAATAGACGGCGTGTTCCCGGTCAAAGGGCACTCATTGGGCTCAAAGCTGCATTCCATACCCGATTGTCAGAAAATTATCAAAAAGGCTGTTGTTGAACGGCTGAAAGCAAAATACAATGTGGAGTGGCTGAAAGAGACAGGCGAGAAATACCAGATACAGTTCGCAATAATGAACGATATCGCTACGATTTATTTGGATACGTCCGGCGCGGGATTGCACAAACGCGGTTACAGGCCTGTAGGAAATGCTGCGCCGCTTAGGGAAACGCTGGCAGCGGCGATAGTGAAACTTTCCCGGTACCGGGGGAGAGAGTCTGTATGCGATCCTTTTTGCGGTTCAGGCACGATACCGATCGAGGCGGCGCTTGCCGCCGTAAACCGGGCGCCGGGGCTTTACAGAGGTTTCGCGGCTCAGAATTGGAAATGGCTGGACAGAAAAATCTGGGGCGACATGACCGAAGAGGCAAAAAGCCGTGAGTATAACAGCAGCTATGATATTTGGGGCGGCGATATAGACGCGAAAAATATCGAGACCGCAATTGAAAACGCGAAGCGCGCCGGCGTTTCCGGACATATCCGTTTTGAGTCAGCGGATGCAACCGGGTTTCATCGCGGGGCTCCAGGCGGACTGATACTGACGAATCCTCCATACGGCGAACGTGTAATGCAACGCAGCGAGGCCGAGGATCTTTACCGCCGTTTCGGCACCGCGGCGAGGGCTCTCGACAATTGGAAAATGTATATATTATCGTCCCATACAGAGTTTGAGCGATCATTCGGAAAATCAGCGACAAAAAAGCGCAAGCTATACAACGGAATGATAAAATGCGATTTATTTATGTATTATTAGTGCGGAGGTCAAATGATATATGAAGCATCTTTTTATCATTAACCCTGTCGCGGGGGGCGTCAAGGGGCATATGCCGGAAATTGAGAATGACATCCGAATAGCCGCAGAGAGCACAGATGCAGTTTACGAGATTTATATAACCAAAGCGCCGATGGATGCATGCCAAAAAATCAGGGAAGAAGCAGAATCGGCTGATTTGTTGCGCGTATATGCGTATGGCGGCGACGGTACGCTTAACGAATGCGCCAACGGCGCGGCAAATCGCGCGAATACTGCGATAACGCAGTACCCATGCGGGACTGGCAATGATTTTCTAAAGATGTTTGGCAAGGACAACATAGGTAAATTCCGGGATCTGAAAGCGCTTATCAACGGAGTCGTCCGGCCACTTGACCTTATTGACTGCAACGGCCGGTACGGCATCAACATTTGTTCCGTAGGCATTGACGCCCGCATCGGCACATCCGTGCACAAGTACAGCCGCATCCCTCTCATAGGAGGCGCAACCGGTTATGTCACCGCGCTTATTGTGAATGTGATCAAAGGCGTAACACAAAGATTCCGCATCACTATCGGGGATCTGGCGCTGGATAAAGAAATCACTCTGGCTTGCGCTTGCAACGGAAGGTTTTACGGCGGCGGTTTCAATCCGGTCCCGGACGCCATTCCAGACGATGGCATTCTTGAATATCTCATTGTCGAGCCGGTTTCCCGTTTGAAGCTGGCTCAAATAGTCAGCAGATACTCCAAGGGGCAGTACCGCGAGTTTCCCGATATCATGAAGCATGTGCGCGGAACATGCATGGACATCGAGGCCGATAGCGAGTTTGTCGTAAACATTGACGGCGAGGCTGTATACACAAGGAAAACGCAATTCAAGGTCGTACCAAACGGCGTTAACTTCATATTCCCGTCTGATTTGCATTTTTTTGATGCAGAGACATAGCAATAGCGCAATATTTGAAGATATTTAATGATCCATGGAGAATTATTCGTCTATTATGGCATAATCATGTATTTTCTCTGATTATGCCTGTTATTCTGCAATAATTCCGGTTGCTAAAAAGAATAACTTCCATTATTATTATAGCAGCGTTAGCACTCAGAGATTGAGAGTGCTAACGCAGCCGGACTGTTTTGAAGCAATTTTGAAGGAGGTAATTACTAATGACATTAAGGCCATTGGCGGATCGCGTTATTATCAAGCAGATCGAAGCGGAAGAGACAACGAAGGCAGGCATCATACTCACAAGCGCAGCTCAGGAAAAACCACAGGTATATGAAGTCATCGAGGTCGGCCCCGGCGGCGTCGTCGACGGCAATGAGGTGGCGATGGTCGTTAAGAAAGGCGACCGCGTCATTACGGGCAGATATAGCGGCACTGAGGTCAAAATCGACGGAGAAGAATTGACGATTGTTCGTCAAAACGACATACTCGCTATCGTAGACTAAACTCAAAACTATTTGCAGGAGGTAGTTAATAAATGGCAAAACAGATCATTTACGGAGAAGACGCGCGCAGGGCATTGGAAAAAGGCGTCAATCAGCTCGCGGATACCGTGCGGCTGACAATCGGCCCTAAGGGCAGAAATGTTGTACTTGACAAAAAGTACGGTTCCCCGCTCATCACAAATGACGGCGTCACTATCGCCAAAGAAATAGAGCTGAAGGATCCGTTCGAAGATATGGGCGCACAGCTTGTCAAAGAAGTCGCGTCAAAGACAAACGACGTTGCCGGCGACGGCACGACGACTGCGACAATGCTTGCTCAGGCAATGATCCACGAGGGCATCAAAAATGTGGCTGCCGGAGCGAATCCGATGGTAATGAAAAAGGGCATTGAAAAAGCGGTCGTGGCAGCTGTCGACGCCATCAAAGCAAATTCAAATCCTGTTTCCGGTTCTGAAGACATCGCCCGCGTTGGCGCAGTATCCTCCAGCGACGAGACAATCGGCCGGTTGATCGCCGAGGCAATGGACAAAGTCTCCCAGAACGGCGTAATCACCGTCGAAGAGTCCAAGACAGCAGAGACTTACTCGGAAGTCGTCGAAGGAATGCAGTTTGACCGCGGCTATATTACGCCATACATGGTCACAGACGCCGAGAAGATGGAAGCAGTCATTGACGATCCGTACATTCTGATTACCGACAAGAAAATCTCAAACATTCAGGAGATCCTCCCAATTCTGGAGAAAGTCGTTCAGGCAGGCCGCAAGCTCGTCATTATAGCGGAAGACGTGGAGGGCGAAGCGCTTGCCACGATAATCCTCAATAAAATCCGCGGGACATTCATATGCCTTTGCGTCAAGGCCCCGGGCTTTGGCGACAGGCGCAAGGAGATGCTCCGCGATATCGCCGCGCTGACAGGCGGCGAAGTTGTTTCCAGCGAGCTTGGAATGGAGCTCAAGGAAGCCGATATCGAAGTACTAGGTACTGCGCGCCAGGTAAAATCTTCCAAGGATAACACGATTATCATTGAAGGCGCCGGCTCGTCCGATGATATCAAAGCGCGCGTCGTCCAGATAAAGAATGAAATAGAAATCTCAACATCCGATTACGATAAAGAGAAATTGCAGGAACGCCTGGCCAAACTCTCCGGTGGCGTCGCGGTCATTAAGGTCGGAGCGGCCACGGAGACCGAGATGAAAGAGAAGAAGCTCCGCATGGAAGACGCTTTGAACGCTACGCGCGCGGCTGTCGAGGAAGGCATTGTCGCCGGCGGAGGAACAATATACGTAGTCGCGGCAAAAGCCGTCGAAAAGCTTCTCGACGGAGCATCAGGAGACGAGAGAACAGGCATGGCGCTGATCGTCAAGGCCCTCGAGTGCCCGGTCCAGCAGATTGCCATGAACGCAGGCCTCGAAGGCGCCGTTGTGCTGGATAAAATAAAGAACACGAACGATCCAACTTTTGGCTATGACGCCGCAAAACAGGAATACTGCGACATGATCAAAGCTGGCATAGTCGACCCGACCAAGGTTTGCCGCTCTGCGCTCGAGAATTCGGCGTCGGTCGCCGCTATGGTGCTTACGACTGAATCGCTTGTGGCCGATATCCCGGAGCCTCCCGCGCCTATGCCAGCAGCCCCTGATATGGGCGGTATGTACTAGGCAGAAGCTTGTATACAGAGAATAGCTATCAGCAAACTTAAGATACAGGGCAGATTATAGAGATCAATAAAGCGGACGGGTGACTCGTAAGGTTTCCCGTCCGCTTTTGCTTAGTAAAGCCGCTGGCGCTCCGTTAAGCGCCGTCTTCTATTCTTCTAGCAATCCGCGAACCCGCTGTCGTATCCCGGCGTCATTTGGACACAGGACGAGAAACGCCAGTACATGCATTCTCCGATGACCGCGTATTTTGCGCATTTCCTCGCGTCTTCCGGCGTAAACATATAAAAACTTCCATGCGCGTAGATTTGGAAGTCGTCATCCGGGTCAAACGGAATGGCCGGGACTGTATCGATCGGGAAAAACAGATCGACTGTCTCTCCGGATAATTCACCTTCATATCGCCATCCTTTGGGACTAAGGCTCAAAAGGCCGTTTCCGCAAGTCTTCATGCCTCCGCCCGGTTCTTTTGCCGGTATCCTGACAACAACGCGCTCGCAGATCGGCTCCATGTCAGAGCTGAGTTTTTGCATCTCGTACTGCGTCTGCTGCTTGTACCATTCATGCACGCTATCCGGGACTACGCTGCCCGGAGCAGGCGTCAGTTTTGCGGCGCGGTCCATTTTTGCCTCGTTGCCGCAAGCAGTGCAGCATATTTTGTTGCCTTCGGTTTCAAACATGAACTCCCGCCCGCATTTTGGGCACCAGTAAATTATATTCTGCAGGCCCTCAGCGAGACTCCTCGATCTGAACGTGCGGAACGGTTTACTATGCGCCATTGTATCCAGGCCGCTCAGCCTCCTGTCTATCGCGCTGTTTATCTCATCGACAGACATGGATTTCGTATCCTCCACAGAAAAAAGACCGGCCATAGTCACTCGCTCCCGGCCAAGCCTGATTCCTTTTCGCCAGAACGGCATGCAGACATATCCGCCCTCAATATGGCAGCTTATTACCGGCACGCCAAGGTTTTTCACCAGCTTGCCGGTCGATTTGTGGATGCCAGTGTACACTCCATCGTTCGTGCATCGTCCCTCTGGATACAAAAGTATCCTGCCGCCTTTTTTGAGGACATTTTTGATCCCTATAATGGAGCGTATGTCCGGATCAAACAAGTTCTTTGGTATGCTTCCCATAATAGGAAGCAATTTGTCCAGCGGCCGGTACAGAAAGAATTTCTGCGCAGCTACCGCATTGAGCCGGCGCGGGTAGAATGTCAGCATCACAAGCAGAAAGTCCATAAATGACGAGTGGTTTGACACAACAAGAAACGGCCCTTTCGGAGGGTCGTAGTTGCTGCGGTCGACTTTCAGATGGAAAAGCGCCTTAAGCAGCGGATATAATAAAATATATACTATGAAGTACAAAAAACCATTGGGGCGCTTGACTTTCAAAAAAAGCTACCTCCAAAAAGATTATTCCGCAAACGCCTATGCTTTCTTTCGACCACCTTCGGCGTTCTTATGACCTCTATTGGTGGTCTGCTATTCATTATCCGGAATTGCCTCACAGCGATTCCAAAACCGCCGCTTTTTCCTCGTCGCTGCCATTGAGCGCAGCCAGCACTCTTTCATGGTTATTTTTGTCAAGGCGATACCGTGTGCATACAAATATCCCGGCAGACATAAACAGCAGCGGCGCCAGCGCCATTATTAGTATTATGGCTGTTTGCGCGGATAGCGGCTGCGATACGACCTTCGCCGCGCCTTCGCTTATATCCTGCTCGACAAATCCGGCGGCGCCGATGATGCTCATAACGATTGAAAGGCCAATAGCCTGCGCGACTGTATACGTGAAATTCGCAACGCCTGCAAACTCGCCCGCAACGCGTTCGGAAAGCTGCAAATGGCCTACGTCCACAACATCTGCGTATATTGCGTGCGGGATAAGCCCCGGGCCGCTGATCCCAAAGCCCATGACAGCCGCCAGCAAGTATAGCCAGCCGGCGCTGATGCCGGACGGCAAAACAAGCACAACAAGAGCGCTGGCGATCCATATGACGGACCCGATGATGTAGACCTTCGTTTTGCTTGTCTTTTTTATGAGCCTCAGATATACCGGCAGCGCGACTATCTGCATACCAAACATTATCGCAGCCCCGAAAAGCCCGACCATGTTCCGCTCGCCGCCCGCCGTCAGTTCACGGCAGAAATAAAAATCCACGTAAAAGAAAAACAGTGCGCTCATTATAGCCATCGTCACCTGACAGCACAGCAGTATCAACAGATACTGCCTGAATACCTTGACCTGAAATGGTCTTATGAAATTACTCAGCACGAACGGCTCGACTTTTTTTGGCGCGGGGATCCCCTCTTTCGCAAAGAGGCCCGTAACAAGAGTGCAAAGCATAAAGACAAAGCCAAAAATAAGGCTCATGGCTATGTATCCCTTAGTGCCCTCAAACGCGTCAATGATCATCCCCGGCACTGCAACGCAAACGATCGAGGCGAAAATCGAAAATCCCAGACGCACCGTCGTCATGCGCGCGCGTTCTGTGTAGTTCTCCGTAATTTCGCTGGACAACGAGTAATATGGTATCATGATCGTCGACTGCACAGCGCAATAGAACATGTATGACAGCATCGCGGCGCAGAACCTGATCGCAATGCTTGGATTGCCGTATGGATAGAACATCAGGAACATTGATAAAACCACGAGCGGCGCGCAGACTAGCATCGCGCCGCGCCGTGTCCCGAACCGGACGCGCATTTTATCGGAAATAAAACCCAGCGGGGGATCGATGATTGCGTCGAATATGCGGGTCACCATAATGATTATCCCGGCTAGGTGCGCGGGCAACCCGACTGCGAGGACTATAAACCCCGGATAGAGGAAGTTTACTATATTGAACCCGCCACCGCCGAAAAAGTCGCAGGTTGCGAATGCTAATATCCTTTTTAGCGATAAACCTTTTTCTTCCTCCATTAAGGGGCGCTCCTGTCGTTCCTTTTTTCCGGAATTCTACATTGTTCTACACATTCAAGATACAGTATAATGAATATAATGTCAATGCGGAATGCACAGGTCACGGTTCGCCTGAAACGGGCGTAGTTACACTTCACAGAGGGGTAGCCGGAATTGCGCTATTGCGCAGCGTGAGCGGAAGCTGAGGTCGGCAGGCTGTGATTCAGGAAGCTTGCTCAAACTGGCTATTGTAGAGTTCCGCATAGAACCCGCCCTCGGAGATAAGCTCCGCATGGGTACCGCTCTCGACAATGTCGCCGTCCCTCATAACAAGGATCATATCGGCATTGCGGATCGTTGACAGCCTGTGCGCGATTACAAACGACGTCCTGCCATTTGTAAGCTTATCCATCGCCTCCTGCACTATGCGTTCGGTGCGCGTATCCACCGAACTTGTGGCTTCGTCCAGTATGAGGAGCGGCGCATTCTGGATCATGGCGCGGGCAATGGTGACAAGCTGTTTCTGGCCCTCCGACATATTTGCCTGATCGTTCAGCACGGTATCATATCCATTTGGCAATGCCTTGATAAAATGATGTATGCCGACAGCCTTGCATGACGCAACTACTTCTTCATCGGTAACGCCCTGCTTGCTGTAAATAATGTTTTCCTTGATCGTTCCCTCAAAGAGCCACGTTTCCTGCAGCACCATGCAGAATTGGTCATGCACATTTCCTCTTGTTACCTGACTCGTCGGTATATCGTCCAGCAGGATCTCCCCGCCGTCCAGTTCATAAAACCGCATGAGAAGATTGACCATTGTCGTTTTGCCGGCGCCGGTGGGGCCTACTATGGCTATTTTTTGCCCGGCGCTGATTTTTGCCGAAAAATCGTTGATTATTATCTTGTCCTTATCGTAGCCGAAACGTACGTTCTTGAATTCGACGCGGCCTTTGATGTTCTCGAGCGCGGTACGCTTCCCGCTTTCGTCGTCAAGTTCTTCCTCGTCAAAAAACTCAAAGACGCGCTCGCCAGCCGCCGCCGTCCTTTGCAACTGCTGCATAGACTGTGCCATCTGTGACAGCGGCTGCGTGAAAAAGCGTATGTATATCATAAAGGCGACGATCACGCCGAACGTTATTGTCCCGTTCATAGCGAGCGCCGCGCCTACGACGCATACGCACACATAACCGAAGTTCCCTATGAACCCCATCAGAGGCATCATCAAGCCTGACATGAACTGGGATTTCCATCCGCTTTCGTACAGCGTATCGTTGATGCCTTCGAATACTTTTTTCGCTTCTTTGCCCCCATTGTATGCCTTGACGACGTTGTGCCCCGTATATATCTCATCGATATGGCCGTTGATATCGCCAAGTCCCTGCTGCTGGGCGTTAAAGTATTTCTGGGATTTTTTCATAATAAACGTCATAAGAATGAAGCCGATAAATGTGGACCCGAGAGCGACGAGCGCAAGGATCCAGCTATTGTAGAACATCATGATCAGCGATCCGAAGAATAATGTCACCGCCCTGACAAGGTTATCGAGGCTTTGGTTCAGCGTCATACCGATCGTATCGACGTCATTGGTCACGCGGCTGATAATGTCGCCGTGGCTTGTCTTGTCAAAGTATTTGAGCGGCAGCTTGTTGATTTTTACCGATATCGCAGTCCTTAGGTTTTTTGATATTCTGGCGGTCACCGTAGCCATGATGAAATTCTCGGCAAAGCTGAGGATCGCCGACGACCCGTAAAGGACTACGAGCAAAATCCCGATGCGAAAAACAGCGTCAAAATCTATAGCTCCCTGTATTTGCTGCCCGTTTATAAACATCGGGAGCCCTTTGGCTATTTCGTTTGTCATATCTTTCATCCTGTCAGGGCCAATGATCTGAAGCGCTGTTCCCACAGCCGCAATGACAAGCGCGATCAGGATGGCAGGAATGTAGTTCCTGCAAAAACGCAGCAGCTTAACCCATGAGCCTTTGAAGTCTTTTGCTTTCTCACCGGCGCCCATACCGGGGGGGCGGCCTCTCATGCCGCCCATAGGGCCTCTGCGCGGGGCGCTGCTATTTTGACCACTCATATATCAACCCTCCATTTGTCCTCTTCCGATCCTGAACCCGGTACTTGGCGAAACGCTCTGAATTCGCAAAGCGCTCGTATTTTTTCCTTTATTCTAAGAAGCATTTGCGTTCAATTCCTCCTCGCTCAGTTGCGACATAGCGATCTCCTTATATACGGAGCAGTCCCGGAGCAGTTCCTTATGCGTGCCTTTTCCGACGATTTTCCCCTCGTCGAGCACAATGATCTGATCCGCATCCATTATCGTCCCTATGCGCTGCGCTACGATCAGGCTTGTGATTCCGGCGGTTTCTTTTTTCAACTCGTTGCGCAGCAAACGGTCGGTTATGTTGTCAAGCGCCGAGAAAGAATCGTCGAAAATATATATTTCAGGCTTGCGGCACACCGCGCGGGCTATGGAAATGCGTTGTTTCTGCCCGCCCGAGACATTAGTCCCGCCTTGCGAGATTGACGCTTCGTATCCGTTTTCCATTTCCTCTACAAAGTCCGCGGCCTGCGCGATCTGCACGGCTTTTTTCACCTCGTCGATACCGTAGCCATTGCCGCCGTTGTCGCCATAGGCCACGTTGGATTCGACAGTGCCTCTGAAGAGCACGGCTTTTTGCGGCACATAGCCGATCTTGCTCAGCAGCGATTCAAGCTTGTAGTTTTTGACATTTACGCCATCGACCTTTATCTCTCCTCCGGTCACGTCAAAAAAGCGGGGGATAAGATTGATCAGCGTCGATTTCCCGCTTCCCGTTGAACCTATGAACGCAACCGTTTCGCCCTTTTTCGCAGTAAAACTTATGTCTTCGAGAACAGGCTCAGAGGCGTTGGGGTATTTGAAGCTGACAGACTTGAACTCGACCTTTCCCGTCACGCCCGGTTCGCCTTCGGTTTTTGTGCCGTCAAGGATCATCGGTTCCGTATCGAGCACCTCGTTTATGCGTTTTGCGGATACGCTTGCGCGAGGCAGCATTATAAATATTATTACGAGCATCATGAACGACATGATGACCTGGACCGCGTATTGCATGAATACGACCATATTGGAAAAAACTGTTATTTTGTCCGCCGCACCCGCCGCGTCGATCAGATATGCGCCTATCCAAAAAATCGAAAGTGAAAGCCCGCTCATCATGAGTTGCATAACGGGCATCATAAAGACCATCGCGCGATTGGTGAACAGTTGGGTGCCCGTAAACTCATTGTTTGCTATTTCGAACTTCTCTTCCTGGTGCCTCTCGGCATTATAAGCGCGGACGACGCGCAAGCCTTTCAGGTTTTCCCTTGTGGCGCGTGTGATGTTATCAGTCAGCGTCTGCATAATCCTGAATTTCGGTATAACAAATATCATGAGCAGCGTAACCACGATAAGCACCAATGCAACGCACGACGCCGTAAGTATAGTCCATTCAAAGCTGCCCTTGTCTGCGATCCTGGTAATAGCCCAAACCGCCATTATCGGAGCTTTGAGAACCAGTTGTATCGCCAATACTATCAGCATCTGGACGTGGGTGACGTCGTTTGTCGAGCGCGTGATAAGGCTTGCTGTCGAAAACCGGTCTATTTCTTCCATAGAAAAGGATTCAACTTTGTTGAACAACAGGCTGCGCAGCCTCTGCGAAAAAGACGCTCCGACCCTTGCCGCAAAGAATCCTATGACGACCGCTGTCGCAAGGCTTCCAAAAGCGCACATCAGCATATACGCGCCCGTGCGCCAGATGTCGCTCATCTCGTTGCCCGGATTTTGGACCAGCACCGTTATTTCAGACATATAGTCCGGCAGCTTTAGCTCAAGCCAAACCTGCGCGACGATGAAAACCAGGCTGACGCCCGCCATCAGCCACTCCTTCGGTTTAAGGTACTTGAATATTTTTATCATCGAGAATTGTTCCTCCGATCATTTGCTCAGGTTTGACGTATCAGTCAATCCATTCCGGAACCCGGCGTAGTCTTGCTGGCAAGGCATATATTTTTCCGAAAGCTCGAAGAAATGCTTTGTCAGCCGTATGAATTCAATCGTATCCGCTTCACCCATCTCTGTAAATACAAGGATCGCCCGCCTTTGAATTTCCTCCATTTCGGTTTCCGCCCTTTTGCGCCCTGCTTCAGTAATAGTCACCAGGATATTTCTGCGGTTGTTCCTATCAATGTCACGTTCTATCTGCCCCTTCTTCTCGAGAGCGCCGAGCAGCGCTGATATCCGGGCCGTGCTGGCATTAAGCGCCGCGCTAATTTCAGAGGGCAGGACTGCGGCGTCGCGCATTGCCAAAAAGTGCAAAACGAACAATTCCCCCTTATTCGCGCGATTGATGTTTTCCAGCATATTTCTTTTGCTGTTTGACATAATATCATTCAACTCGATAGACGCTTTTTCTGCATAGTCCAATCCTCTTCCCCTCGCTTTAGCCGCCATATCATGCGCCTCCCTACACGATGTCAACGCTCGTTTTGAGCCGCAAGGAACACATTGATCAGGTTCAAGCCGCAATGTGCTCCGCGCCTCATCAACTGACATAATTATTAACAGTGTTAATAATATAGCGTCTCCCGTATCTGTTGTCAATATAGAATTTGCAAACAAATTTTGAACAAATATATGGCAACGGCAAAAAAAGCAAGGTTGCGGATGACTGGTCAGGGGGTAGCCGGAATTGTGCTCTTTCTTGCATGAGCAAGTCGCTTGGTCGGCTTCAAGTCTTAAAAATGTCCTATCCCTACCCCGGGATGTGCTCCTGTCAAGCGGATGAACCGTCCCCCTGCTCCAAGCGGATGAACCGTCCCCCTGCTCCTACAGCTTCCGCTCACGCTGCGCAATAGCACAATTCCGGCTACCCCCTGACCAGGTTGCGGAAGCAATTCGTATTTTGAGCAAACCTAATATTGAAATGATTCTTCAGCTATGACATAATAAGGACAAGCGGAAAGCTCAATCTTATTTGACCAGTTAGACACATGATTAGCTCTATTTACGGATTGGATTTATCGGGATGAAAGAAAAGCGGGTTATGGCAAGGGACGAAAGCAGCAAAAAGGACAGGCTTATATCAAAGGACTATGTACTTATAATGCTTACTTCGTCTGGGCAGGCATTTATGAACTACTTCTTGCTGGCTGCCCTCCCCCTTTATGTATCAAAACTGGGCGGAACAATGTTGCAAGCGGGGCTGCTTTTGACTGTTTATGCGTCGGTCGCGATCGTTGCGCGCCCGATATCAGGAATTTTGACCGACAGATTCGGGCGGGTAAAGCTCATGATAATTGGAGCGCTTATCTGTTGCACGACCTGTTCGCTTCTCGGGGTAGCCGGCATTATACCGATACTGATGCTTTTGCGTTTGGTCAACGGCGCGGGTTACGGCTTGCTTTCGACATGTTGCGGCGCCGCTGTAGCGGACATTCTGCCGAGATCTCGTCTGGCTGAAGGGATGGGCATTTATGGAACAGCCTCGACTCTGGGCCAAGCCATAGCGCCGGGAATCGCGCTGTTAGTAATCGCCGGAGACACAATTAGCGACTATCGCAAGCTTTTTGCCCTCACAGCGGGCCTGTGTCTAATGAGCGCGGTTGCCAGCAGTTGCATCACCTACGAGCGCAAAAGGAAAAAGCAGCTCGCCTCCACTGTTGCAGATCCCATCGAACGTGTGGAGGAATCTCCGGAAGAAGTCGACAACGAGCCTTTGCCGAAGACTTTTTTGGGATTCGAATATGTCGTCCTGAAAACCGCTGCAGTGCTGATGGTGATGCACTTCAGCATTGCCGGCGTGATGACCTATGTTACCCCGTTTGCGAGGTGGAAAGGCTTTGGCGACCCGGGACTATACTTTACTGTCTGCGCCATCGGCATTATTTTCTCGCGGCTGGTTTTCGGAAAGGTCGCTGATAGGAGGGGGGCCGACGTAACAATAATCCCGGGAATGATCATAATGGTTATTGGCCTTATTGCGATACCGTTCGTAAAATCATTGACGGCGCTCATCGCTATCGCGCTTCCTCTCGGTCTTGCGCAGGGAGCGGTCATGCCTTCGTTCAGTTCATTGATATTCCGGCGTTGCTCGCCCAAACGCCGCGGAACGGCGTCAGGCGCATACTCCGCTGCTATAGACAGCGGCTTCGCGATCGGCGCGCCGCTGCTGGGCGCGCTGGCCGACGTTACTGACTACAGCTACATTTTCCCGGCTGCGGCAGGGTTCGTCGTACTGTCATTGATATTGTACGTGTTTTTCGTTTCTGAAAGGCGTTTCAAAAAGAAGGTCATTGCCAGCGGATAACCCAGGTTCAGGGATGTACGGCATGTTTTTGCTGCTTTTGTAAGTTCGTGCAATTCATAGCTTCAGGTGCATACAGCGCGCCATGAGCATATGGCTTGCCATATCCGGTCAAAATGTGTATAATTCGCCTCAAGGCGTATACGGACAAATAAAATGAAAGAGAGGCCTTTTGCAATGTTTAAAGTCAAATGCGTATTACTCGAATTCTATAACGACGAGACCATACACCCCTGTCATTTCAACTACAAGGTAGGGGATGTGATCTATTATGATGGCGATAATTTCACGGGGAGGATATGTCCCAGCCTATTGCCGGCTATGATGCCTATTGTCCACGGCGTTTATCTCCTGGGGCACAAATTCACAGAGTCCGTCGCATATAGATATAGGGGAGCCGACGAAAGAGACTCTGATATGGAGAAATACGACGGAGTAGGATTCCGTCCTGTCGGCCCTCTTGAAGATCCGGCAACGGTGGGAAGGAAGCCCGGAAAGTATGCGGCAAACTCCCCTGAGGGGAGATCCAGGGGGCACCATTTCTTTTGCGGCGACCAGAGGACTCTCGCGCATTTCAGTTGCGTGCCGGATGATCTGAGCGATAGCGTATATTCGCAGCCGTTCTATAGGCGCGCAATATCAATTCTGGAGAAAATAGAATCTGAGCCCGGAATAAAGACCGATGAAATCCTTGACAGATTCACAGATTTCGAGAAGAATGACATCGCTCCGAGGCTCACACCTGTTTTCACCAGCGTATTATTGGGCGCGCTCGAGGACATGGACTATATCGAAATCAATGACGGCAAAGCGGTCGCAACCGGCAGGGAGCCCCCAAGTAGGCCAATACTGGGTATCTAGCATTCTAAAGTTTATTTCCGGTTTTCCGCGTTTTTGCAAAGCTGATGTTTTTGTCGTCTTTTAGTATCGTCCTGCTCCCATCGTTTATCATCGGGCAAGGTGAATAATATGACATTTACAAAAAATATAGTAATCGAAGCGCTGAACAAATTTCATGGGTCACAGTTCATAGACGATCCCGGCAGAACGTACAGATGGGTAACGATGCTTCCGGAAAACCCCGATGAAATGGAATCTGATATGCTCTATGTATGTATGCTATCTGAAGCTATGAATCGAGCTCTTGAGATTCCGGGGCATAATTATCTTTGCATCAGGGACAGAGTCACAGACTATGAAGACGATGCGGAAATGATGCGTGGTTTTATAATCATCAACGAAAACAAGGGGGTATCCTGGCTTCTTAACACGATTCAAAACCGCTTTCTCGAAATCAGCGAATGGGTGGCAAAAATGCAAAATGCGCTCATCGAAAACTGCGATTATCAGCGTCTTGTCGATCTCTGCGAACCGATACTCAATAACTATGTGTCGATATTTGATTCTTCCTACACATTGCTGTCATATACAAAAAATATAGAGTGCCAGGATCCTATCAATATTGCTTCAGTGGAAAAGGGATACCACTCCGACGAAGTATTGCAAAAATTCATGGACCGAAAACGCTTCGAAGTTTACGAACAGGAGCAAGGCGTCATTGTCAGCCCGCCTGGAGTCATATCGCGTTTTGAAATCGTAACAAAGTGGTGCCGCTATGGCGGCGAACTGCTCCTGCAGGCCGGCATGGAATGCAGCAGGACCCCTCTGTCGCTTGCCGCCGTGGATTTATTCGAGATCTTCATGGATCATATACAGACTTGTTTTGTCAGGCAGCAGCGCATTCAGCCGTCGCAGCTACACAGCTCGCTGCTCAACGAGATACTCTATGGCGATCTGGATAATCCTTTCATAATCGGTGAGCGCGCAAAAACAGCCGACGTCCCATTCTCAGGGTATTTTGATATTTACCGCATAGTATTTGAAGACAACTCAACCGTTCTTGTCGGCCGTTTCGTCCAGGAGCTGGCGCAATATCTGCCAAAATCGAAAATCGTCGCGCATAAATATGAAGTTGTAGCTTTAAATATATACAATTCATCCGACATAAAAAAACAATCATCCATAAATCTGTCAAAGCTGGCGCTTCATTTTGCGAAATACAGAGCAATATGCGGGGTCAGCGAAACTTTTACAACTCTACCGGAACTAAAAAACGCATATATCCAAGCGATGCGCGCGCAGACGATTGGAGCGCAACTGAGAACTCTTGGTAATTTCTGGAATTTCGACAGAGAGGTCTATGAAGCGACCGCTATAGAAAGCCTAAACAATATCTTCTACTATGATAACGTCTACATTTTTCTCGCGCTTCATTTTGCGCAATCGGGGACTTTTAGCGCTTTTGGCAATACTCTTTGCAATAACGCGCTGAAAAAGCTGCTTGATTATGACAAAGAGAATAATACACGTCTTGTCCAGGTTCTTTATGCGCATCTTATTTCCGAAAGGCGCGCTACCGCGTCCGGAAGGCTTTTACATATGCATCGAAACAACGTACTGTACCATATATCCCGAATTGAGGAGATAATGGGGATAGACCTGGATGACTACTGGGTGCGCCTAAAGTTGACCCTGGCATTTCATTTTTCAGAGATAACAGAGTCAAACAGGCTATATGTGTTCCGACCCGGTATCCCTGCGGATGTCAAGTATGAAGAGGAATTCCGGGCAGACAAAGGTTAGCGCTGCAAATAGCAAATAGCTGGTCAGAGATCGCGTAATCTTTGACCAGCTTTTACTATTTGCTTTTTGCAGCGCTATATCGTCTTTGATGCCCAGAGTGTCGGCAAAATGTAAAATATTTTCGCAATATTGATTAGCTCCACTGAATACGCAACAAAGAAATGCCTGACAATTAGGCAAGAGTATACAAAACAGAAAAATTTCGCTCGCATTATCTACACTAATTCAAATGACTAATCGCTGCGGCTATATTAATATTTATATTATCATATCGGACTGCAAACCGAAGGGGGGATGTGAATGACAGAGGGTATCATAGCTACGAGCGAGGGGCATGTCCTCCGGGTTAACCGCGTTCCCGAACAAAACGAGGCTGAAAAATGCGCTGAAAACAGGGCGCACCGGAATCCCGACCGGAGAATAAAAGAGGAAATCAATATTTGGAGGGATTATTGTCAATGAAAAAGAAATCTGTAGCCATTTTGATTTTACTCGCGCTGACGCTCTCCCTGTTCACATTTGCAATACCTACAGTCGCGGTAGAAACCTATGAATGGTGGGATTTACGCGGCTACGAAGAAAGCATATTCAACAGCGCCGTTGCAAACACCGGCAGCGAATTTGCCGGATGGCGCACTATCAGCGGCACCTATGACGGCGTGCCGATGGACGTTACGCATTACTGGGGCTGGTATGCTGAAACACCGAACAACATCAACCAACGGATCGACATCTATGTGCCATCGAACGCCACAACGCAGTCCGCTATACTGCATATGGTCAACAACAGCGGATGGATGGCCAACGGCTATCACGGCGGCGTCAGATTCAACAGCATCACAGGAGCGCTGACACAGATGGGCGGTAACGGAAACCAGATGCTCGAGGCGCTAGCCCGCGGCATAGTTGTCGTATCGTCCGGCGCGCGCTCAGGAGGCGCCGCTGAAGAAACGAAGTCCCCGGCGACGATGGCGGATACCAAAGCCGCTATTCGATTTGTACGCGCAAATATGGCGCCCGGGATGGCGCTTGACGGCATAGCAAACCCCAATCTGGTCTTTGTCACCGGCACATCAGGCGGTGGAGCGCTCTCAAATATAGTAGGCGCTTCCGGCAACAGCCCTGACTACTTTGCCATCCAATATGATATTGGCGCGCTTGGATTGGAATGGACCGGCACAACGCCGTACGCGGATGCTTCGCTGCTGCAGAGAGTCAACGGAAGGAACTGGACAAACACAATCAGCGACGCATATGCAGGCGTGCTTTCATATTGCCCGATGGACTTTTTCGGCATGGGGGAGCAGGAGTCTGAATGGTTCTATAACGAAAAGCGCTGGACACAACCAAATGAGGCGATAAAGACCCCTGCGATCATGACTTTGTCAAACGCACTTGCGGCATATGTACCGGAATATGTCAATGCCCTTGGACTCAGAGATGAGAACGGCGCACTGCTGACGGCGTCGTATGTATGCGATAACGCCGAAGAAGGAGGGCTTGCGGGCGGAACCCTGATGGACGCAACGGTTCGCTTAATGGAAGCAGCCATTGAAAGAGCTATCGACAATTGGGCTGCCGGCATACAAGTTGAGACCGGTACGTCTTCTCTCGCACCGCTTTACGACAATGAAGCGATCAGAAACAACATTCTTATCAATGGCGCGGCAGTCACAGGTCCGGTTGACGCATCGACATATCCTGCGGGTTCAACTGTGGAAATAACAAATCGTACGCAGTTCCTTTTAGGCCTCAACGCTACCGCCCTGCCGAATATATTCGCATTTAGCTATAGCAACAATACGGTATTCTCAAACTTCCTTGGCAACCTCTTCAGCGACGGCAGCTTCTTCAATGGCCTTGCGTGGGACGTCTATACGGGAAGTCTCCCCGGCGTCGGCAGGACCCAGACCGGCACGGAGTGGGAGGACTATCTCAAAACGCCCGGTGGGCAAAGGCGCGTTTTCCAGATCAAGACGGCAAGCGCCATCCCATATCTGAACGCGAATAATCTTGAAGCGTTTCCATATCTGAATGACGCAGGGTTTTACGGCAGCTCTGAAGCTGACGTCGCGCCCTACTGGCGCCCACGATATGGCATGAACGATCAGCAAATGAGTTACGGCGGGCAGGCTGTTTTCTACTACTCTCTGATAAATAACCCCGCAGTCAACGTTGAAATGAGCGACTTGCAACTGTTCAACTGGAACAGGGGGCACGAAGGCAATTACGATAATATTGAGCCGTTTTTTGCATGGATCGAAGCATGTGTTGCCGACTATTACGCGAACCTGACGACCACCGCCACACCTTCGGCCCGTGTCGAGCAGCTCAACGGCAACCAGAACAGGCTTTTCATTACCATCGTCGTACAATACTCCGACGGGACGTCAAACACCATTGAATGGAACGGGCTGATCAACAATAACGCGGCTGGCTCGTATCAGGTAGGAAGCTACAGAGTGTACGTCGATACTAAGGGCAACACACAAATCCGCGCGTGTTATATTGTAGACTAATTCAGGAGGAATGAACTATATGATAAAGAAAACGCTGGCATTCAGTTTTGCGCTGGCAATGCTGCTGGCGCTAGCGCCAGTTGCTCCATCGATAGCTGTCGTTGAAGTCTCTGATACTCCGTCGACATGGGCTGAACCGGATGTGGAAAGGGCAATAAACCTTGAGCTTGTGCCGATTGATATGCAGTCCGAATATACGTCTCCGACGACTCGCGCGGAGTTTGCGGCTCTTGCAGTCATATTATATGAAAAAGAGCTGGGGACGATTACAGGCCGCACTACCTTCACTGACACAGACGACGCTAGTGTCCAAAAGGCAGCATATATCGGAGTTGTGCAGGGCGTTGGCAACGGCCGCTTCGACCCGGATGGGCCGCTCACCAGAGAGATGGCTGCAACTTTAATGTCTAACCTCTCCGATGCCATGGGGCAGCCTTTCCCGCAGGGAGCTCCGACTTTTGACGATAACGACAGCATGGAGCCATGGGCACGAGCAGGTATTGGGCGCGCACAGGCAGCCGGGTTGATGGCGGGCACAGGCAACAATCTATTCTCGCCAAAAGACGTATATGAAAGGCAGCAGAGCATAGTCGCGACAGTAAATATGTATGACATAGTCGCGGGAATAAGCTCCGACCCGACTTTCATAACAACGGGACTCGGAGTCGTCCGCGGTGCGTATGATACAGCCTACGACGGAACCGAGGTGCTCGCTTTCAAAGGAATTCCGTATGCCACAGTCCCGGCGCGCTTTGCTGTCTCAGAGCCGGCGACAGCCTCTTATCGCGGAGTCTATGACGCTACAGAGTTCAGACAGGTCCCGTATCAGAACATAGCGAGCGGCACTCTGGCGCTGCTTTATGCGGAGTATGAAAGTACGGGCATGACTGCCGACGAAATCGAGAGCGTAATGGTCAGCGAGACCGATTGCCTCAACCTGAACATCTGGACGACTGAAACGGATGGATCTAAGCCTGTTTTCGTCTGGATACACGGAGGCGGCTGGACGGTCGGATCGAACCGGAGCGTAACAAGTCAGCTTATGAGCGTTGCTGAGGAGGGTATTGTCTGTGTGTCCATAGGGTACCGGCTTGGCGCTATGGGTTGGGCCGCATTCGATTCTGACAGCCCTAACACAGGAAACCTGGGCCTGCTCGACCTTGTTTGCGGTCTTCAGTGGATACAGGATAATATTGCCGATTACGGCGGAGACCCTGCACAGGTCACGATAGGCGGCCAGTCCGCCGGGTCTTATAATGTCGCGGATCTTGTAAGAAGCCCTCTTGCCGAAGGCCTTTTCTCGCGCGCGATCATGCAGAGCGGATCTGATTTCTCAACTTCCCCTGAGCGGGTCATATCAGGCACTACAGCTTTCGCGGCAGATTATGCAGGCTTAGAGAACATTGCATCGAGCGAAGCTAAAGAAATCATGGAGGCAGTGCCGGCGCTCGATCTCACAGTCGCATGGGTAACAAACCCCCTTGCTGTCACGCGCAGCACGGCTGACGGTTATGTACTGCCGGTGGATGGTTTCACAGAAGTAATCAATAACAATATTAATCAGGTTGATTTGCTTGTAGGCAGCGTCAGAGACGAACATACGCTGATAAGGCCCGGCGTTAATGATCTTGCCGGGCTTGACCGCTATCTCACAGGTATCTTCGGAGCCGATAAGATCGATGAAGTAAAGTCGTACTTTGGCGTGACAAGCGCAACGACCGATGAAGAAGCGGTAGCGATTGCCAATCATCTGGGCGATCTGACATTCATTTGGAACGGCTATATCTATGCCGATAATCTTGTCGCATCGAACAATGTCTGGTGCTATCGGTACGATTACGCCGCGCCCGCATTTTTCATTCCAGGGGTCGGCCCCCTGCCAGGTATGGGAGTTGCTCACGGCTCGGAGATAAACATGATATTCAAGGCAAATATCGACGATATCGGCCTTGACGAAGATGGCTACGCGCTCTCAGACAACATGACGGCTGCCTGGGTCAACTTCATTAAGACAGGCGACCCGAACGGTTCAACCACGGAGCTTGCTTTTACGCCCTATGACAAAGACGATCGTCAGGTCACGCACATCGACATTGACGGCACGACGGCTACAGAGGTTCCCTATATCGATGATATAACCTTCATCCTTCAGACTCTGTACGGTTATCATTTCTAAAACAGGCAACACCGCTACGCTAAAGGGGCCGCAGCAAAACGGAAGCGAAGCTGCGGTCCCTTCTATTATCGTATCCTACATCCTAATGAGTGTTTCGAGATTCAGTTCGCTGCATCAGTGCGATCAGGCGGTCTCTCAGCATTTTATCAGACGTGACTAATGATCCTGCCGAAGCGCTCGACACCTACCGTTCCAAGGGTATGATAGAAAAGGCATTTCAGGATAAAAATGTACTTATAGCCGTTCTTTGATCTCGTGTTTCACCCGTTCCAAATCGCCGTCATTCAAAATCGGAATCAGCTCTTGCACTTCGTCGACCGGCTTATCCCACCATTTGAGCTCTTGGAGCAATGAAATCAGTTCGTCATCGAATCGTTTGCGGATAAGTTTTGCGGGGTTGCCCGCTACGATTGAATATGGTTCCACGTCGCTTCCTACAACACTTTTCAACCCGATAATCGCTCCGTCGCCTATCTGGACGCCGGGTAGGATTACCGCATCCTGCCCAATCCACACGTCGTTGCCAACAATGGTGTCTCCTTTACATGGCATTTCCGATAGTGGCGGCACTTCCTGATTCCACCCCTCGAAAATATAGAATGGGAAAGCGCTGGCTGAGTTCATTTTGTGGTTCGCGCCGTTCATGATGAACTCAACGCCCGCGGCTATCTGGCAGTACTTGCCGATAATCAATTTGTCCCCGTAAAACTCGTAATGATGCATAACGCAGTTCTCAAAATTCGACCCGCTGTAATAAGAAAAGTCGCCGACAACGATATTCGAGCGCGTGATTGTCGGCTTTATGTATGTCACGTCATACGGTCCATGCCCATCCTCACCCGGAACAGGATATTTTGCATTGGGGTTTAGTTTTTTGTTCATAATTACAGAAACACATCCTTAGTTTAATTCCCATTTCCATATATACCGCTTTCATCCTATTATACACGCAACCACAAGAAAAAAAACAACGAAAGGCGTTCAATCGCCAAACATCAACCGCTCAGAGGGCCTCCGCCAATATTTTAACGCATTTTTCATCATTTTGGTATTCTATTTTCAACTTTGCTTGTTATAATACCATCATTGGCTACTAGAAGAATTGCAAAACAGTGGCAAATGGAGGGCAAATGAAAAAATATGCTGTTAGTCCTGCGGCAGGACCCGTTGAACCCCCCGCAAGGCGAAGCCTTGTGTCGAAGCTCAGCCCGGCCATGCGGTGGGCTTTGCTTTCCTGTCTTTTTTTGGCGCTTGTTTTCGGCGTCACAAGCATCATCTTAGAATTCTGGCGCTATGGCTTTCTTGCGACGCTGACAGCGGGCCTGATCATAGTTGCCGCCGTAATACTTCTGGCGGCAGTTGTGACGCTTATTTTTGCGGCGCTGAAGCGGATGCGCTGGCAGACATACTTTGTGGTTTGCGTTTCAGTTTTTCTGTGCATTGCGGCAATGCTGCTGCTTGTCTACCTCGCGCCATTGCTGATTTTTTGCCTGGCAACCGTATATTTTGCCGTCATGTGCGCCACCGGCAGATACAGCATGCTCGGCAAACCGAAAAGGATCCTGAGATATTGTTTGCTTGGGCTATTTGGAGCGCTGACCGCGGTGATGCTGTTTTTGATACTATGGCCAGGCCCCACGCTGAAGCCTGTCGACAGGCCGGACAAGGCAACGCTGGCGCTGCCTTACGCGGAAAGGGTGCAGACCGGTTCCATCCCGGATCTGGACGATCCTTCCGCTTTCGGCAGCTACAGTTATCAAGTATACTATTACGCGACTCCCGGGCAGAAAATCGACCCGTACCCGGGGCAGGGCCCCATCCCCGCGCCTACTGTGGATGCATCGGAGATGCTGGAAGGCTGGAACGGCATACGCAAGCGGCAGCTGGGTTTTGGGCCCGACGCGCTGCCGCTCAACGCGAAGGTTTGGATGCCGGAGGGACCCGGGCCGTTCCCATTGGCGCTGTTTGTCCACGGCAATCATGATTCTGTCGACCGCTCCGACGGCGGTTACTCATATTTGTGTGAGTTGCTGGCAAGCCGCGGCATGATCGCTGTCTCTGCAGATGAGAACTTCCTGAACTCTTCGCCGCTGTATGACGCCTTCATCATTGGCGGGCTTAAGAACGAATGCAGCGCGCGCGCTTTTGTATTGCTGGAGCACTTGCGACTGTTGCATGAGTGGGACGCCGACGCATCCCATCCATTTTCCGGGAAAATTGATTTTGACAATATAGCGCTCATAGGCCATTCGCGAGGCGGCGAGGCTGTGGCGCTGGCCGCCGCGTTTGCTGATCTGAACCATTATCCCGATAACGGGCGCGTGGTTTTTGACTACCCGTTCCGGATTAATAGCGTCGTCGCTATTGCCCCCGTACATCGCATGTATGACCCTGCCGGGCTGGAGGTCTCTATCGAAAACGTCAACTATCTGGTCATGCACGGCGGGCATGATATGGACGTTTCCAGTTTTATGGGCGCGAATATGTACAGCAGGGCGGATGTCTCAGGATATGGGAAAAAAGCGTATGTTTGGATGCAGCACGCAAATCACGGGCAGTTCAACACCACATGGGGCATAAATGACGTACCATGGATGGGGAGCCTGATAGCAAATAAAAAGCTGCTGATTCCGACAGACGAACAGCAGCAGGCCGCCAAAGTTTTCATAAGCGCGTTTTTGGAATCAACGCTGAATGGAAAAGATGGGTACGATGCGTTATTCCGCGACTTTGCGCACGGGCCGGAATGGCTGCCTCCTGACTATTATATAACTGACTATACAAACAGCGGCGCTGTTCTGCTGGATAGTTTTGACGGTGGTTTCGATATCGGGATGTCGACGTCAGAGTTGGCTGCCTATTCCGCCGATGGATTTGACGTTTGGACGCAAACAGAGCTGCCCGGCAAACAGGCCAACAGCAACCGGGCGCTGCTGCTCCGGTGGGGAAGCGAGGAGTATTTTGAGAAATACGGTCCCCAGGCGCCTGTATTCAGAATAGATTTCGTTGAAAGCGCCGTATCGATGGGGGACAGGCTGTATATTTCTCTATGTTCGGGAAATGAAAATGCCGGCGAGCCAAACGTTACTTTTCAAATTAGGCTGACAGACAGCGCGGGTCGCAGCTCAATGATGAGCGTCGACGACTTCGGCGGCGTCGTAGACCCTGTCGATACGCCGATATATAAGCCGCTGTATTTGGCTGTTATTGGCGCTCGCGAACCTGTATTGCAAATGGTCTGTATCCCGACTGAGCGGTTTGAAGGGTTGGGCGGCAGCATAGCAAGCATGGAGTGGATAATGGATCCTGCTGAAGTCAGCAAATCAGGGCAAACACTATACGCTGACGATCTGCGGGTCGAGAGCCGACCGGGCTGAAGTTATCTGATTTGGAGAGCGACCAAATAGCAAGGAAGAAATTCATGGAAGAGGAAATGGCGTTGCTGCGGGTGAATCCATATGTTCTGTGTGTTCACCTGTTTAGCGCGGTCTATCTGTGATAGTATAACTGATTTTTTGGAGGAGTGGACTGCTAATAATGAAAGCTATTAAAACAGGCGAAGTGTTACCGGATGTATATGCCATCGCAACAAACATGGTTAATTTTTATCTTATGAAAGCAAATCAGAAATACATCGCCTTCGATGCGGGAGCGTCTGCTTCGACGGCTATACAGGAACTCGGCAAGCTGAACATCAGTCCTGATGATGTTACCGCCGTATTGCTTACCCATACCGACAGCGACCATACAGGCGCAATCGGATTGTTCAAACGGGCTAAGGTATATATCTCAAAGCCGGAAGAACAGATGATTGACGGCAGCACAAAACGGTCTGCTATACTTGGCTTTAACAAGCTAAAATGTCCATACGAAACACTTGATGATGGCGGTTCTGTCGACATAGACGGCATAAACATAAAATGTATAGTAACGCCAGGTCACACAAAGGGTTCTGCTTGTTATATCGTAGGCGGCAAATACCTTTTCTCCGGTGATAGCTTTGCCTTGAAGGATGGCAAAGCCAGACCTTTTACCGCCTTTTTCAACATGGATGGCAAAGAGCATAGGAAAAGCATTGCTAAAATATCTTACCTTGAAAATATAACCGCTGTTTTTACAGGCCATAACGGATACAGCGGAGACTTTGCTGAAGCGTTCCAAGATTGGCAGGTCTGAGTCAATAAGAGCGGAGCAAGGGCGGAGCAAGGGGACGGTTCATCCGCTCGAAAGAACCCAGATAATGCCAGTCGAAACTCCCGACACCCTTGAGAGCTGTCTTGTAGAAACCCCCTCGAAGCAAGGGGACGGTTCATTCGCTTGAAAGAGCCCATCAAAACAGATTGGCGGTGTTGCAATGCCCCATCCATTTTCAGACAAATTGTCCGTATTTCAAGGCGGTATCGCAGAAACTAGAGTCACCCTTGGCAAGACTGCAACCGTCACAACAACGGTAGATAAAACGAATACCGCAAAAGCTGTCGGCAGCGGCAACTTGGATGTGTTCGCCACGCCAATGATGATAGCTTTGATGGAACGCGCTGCCTGCGAAGTCCTGAGCGACGCGCTTGAAAGCGGCCAATCCTCAGTCGGCGCTTACATTTCCGTAAATCATACAGCTGCCAGTCCGGTCGGGACAACTATCACCGCAACGGCTACGATAACCTCTGTCAACGGCAGGAAGCTAGAATTTGACCTGTTGGCAAGCGATGGAGAAAGAACAATCGGCGACGGCAAACACATACGGATGATCGTAGATAGCAAACAATTCATGGCGCGGCTTAAGAAGTAGAAAGCAGAAAAATAACAGAGCAAGGGGACGGTTCATCCGCTCGAAAGAGCCCAGATAATGCCAGTCGAAACTCCCGACACCCTTGAGAGCTGTCTTGTAGAAACCCCCTCTATATATTTTCTATCAGTTTTGCATGGAAAGGGCAAACGGCACTGCAAGAGGAAATGATTTTTTTGTAATCCATTAACAGAACCTCTGTATCTTCCGTTGCCAAAACTGTAACAGGACTTTGCATTACTCCGGCACATGCAAAAACCTCGCCGAAAAGTTCGGAAACACCAAGCACGGTTAGAATCGTAATGCGTCCGTCAATATCTTCCTTTATGACTTGCACACTACCCGATAAAACCATACCAACAAAGTTTACCGAATTACCTGACAGCAAAATCACATCATCTTTTTTGTATTCCGCAATTTTCGCAGACAGGCAGTTTAGTACACTCTCAAAATCGGTGAACCCGATTCCATTCCACAAGGGATTATGTTTTGCTATTTCAAAAATTTTTTTCAAACTAATTTTCCTTGCGTTGTTTTTACAACCGAATTATTGTTTTTACTGTACTATACTAATGTTAACAAATCAAGAGGAGGGCGTAAACGTGATTAGAAAAATTATCAAGATTTACGAAAGCAAATGCGACGGTTGCGGTTTATGCGTATCGGCCTGCCACGAAGGGGCGATCGGTCTTGTTGATGGGAAAGCGAAATTATTGCGTGACGATTATTGCGACGGACTTGGAAACTGCCTGCCTGTTTGCCCTGCGGGAGCCATTTCGTTCGAAGAACGCGAAGCAGCGGAGTTTGACGAAGCCGCAGTAAAGACAAATATGGAAAACAAACAGCCCGAAACATTAGCTTGTGGCTGTCCCGGCACACATTCAAAAACTCTTGAACGAAGCAACAGTTGTGTATCGGAGCAGACACAAGCAATGCCAGTCCAAACACACCTCAATCAATGGCCTGTTCAAATAAAACTCGTACCGCCCAACGCTCCGTATTTCAACAAAGCGAACTTGCTCATTGCGGCTGACTGCGCCGCTTACGCCTATGGCAGCTTCCATGCTGATTACATGAAAAACAAAATAACTATTATCGGTTGCCCAAAACTCGATGAAGGCGACTATTCGGAAAAGCTGACCGCTATACTGAAACAAAATAGCATCAAGTCGGTTACTGTTGTCCGAATGGAAGTGCCTTGTTGCGGCGGGATTGAAAACGCTGTGAAAACCGCGCTTCAAAATTGCGGGAAAATGATACCGTGGCAAGTCGTTACATTCTCCACTGACGGGAACATATTGGAGGACTGACATGATAAGCGGATGTCCGGGCGCGGCGACTCTTAAAGGCGCACAAGAATTGAAAATAAAAATCTGTCCGGTATGTAATGACAGTTGATCTGCTCTCCTGTAGAACTTTTTTATTGCTGCTCCGGGCATGTTCGTGCACCTCCGCGCCAACAAGCGGATGAACCGTCCCCCTGCTCTTCAACGGGTTCTTACTCCTTCCTAATACAGCTTTTTACCGTCAAGGAAGCTTATCCCAAGTTCTTTCGCAAAGCTGTGCTGTTTGAAAGGATTTACTTTTTGAACAACATCTCCCCGTTTGAAAAACGACCCCGTATTCCTGAATAAAAAAGTGATTCCGGCTGAAACGCATTGCTCACGGATAGCCAATACCCAGTCATAATCACAAACGCGGGATTCCCGCCCGGTCTCGCCGCCAACGGTTACATGGTCAATGCTGCCAATATATGGCGTAAGGTCGATCTTACTCAGAAGCGGCGCGCAGGCGACAAAGCGCCGCTTCAACGGATATGAAATAAACAGCGGCAGCCGATATTCAGCTAACTCCTGGTTTTCGACTGTGCATCCTATATTGACATTATCGTAGCCGTCGCCCCAATCAGGGGGCAGCGAAATCAAAAAGCGGTCTATTCGTTTTGTCAGAATAAGAAAATCCAAATCAGGGCGCTGCCTTATCATAGACCACGCATCGACCCGCCACTCGTCGGCTTCGGCGATAAAAAAGTCAGTGGCAAAACAAGTAGCGACAATACTGCCGCTTCTGATTTTCGGTAAACCTTTAGGCGTCATTGCTACAGGTTTGTCAAACTCATCGGTCTTTTCAATGGAATTTTGACCGTGGCGTTTGGAGTGCGGCCCATATATGTAGCAAAATGTACAACCGTCACTTACTTTATAACAACCTGTCCACGGTTTCCAGTTCATGCCTTAAAACCCTCGCTGCTGTGATTATCGCTTATCCTTGTCAGACTCAAGGCCGGAAAGAAAAGCCAGCCACTTGATATTGAACCCTCTTCCTGTCATGAGTCTAAAACAATGCATAAAAACTCATTGAACTTCCCGGCAATAATTTCCTCAGCAACTAAAACGTCATATTCTGCCAATTTCAGATAACACTCGTTGATTGAAAACTGCTCAAACGCAACCCCAATATCCTTCAAGTATTCTTCCAGCATCTTTTTGTCAGTACTTGAACCGTTTTCTGTTCCAATAACTATTTCAATAGTTGAAAAATCAATATATACCTCTAGTATTATTGTATCGGCAATCTTTTTCGAACCTGAAAATTCTATGTAATACTCTACATAACAATCACCCTGAGTACTGATGCACTGCTTGACCAGGCTGTTTTCGCCGGCAGAAACAAACGCCTTCAGCCTTTTCGCTTTTTCTCTTAAAAAGTGTTCGATGCTTTTTTTAGCTTCAAACAGTTTGTATATATCGTCCCAATTCCCAGCGAAAAAATCAAGAAGCTCTCTGTCCATTTTTGTTTCCTCCGTTAAACCCTCAAGTGTCTGAATGAAATCGTTAAGGAAAACAGTCCATTTTGTGTTAGCTGATAGTACATATCTACCTAGATTGGTTTTTAATTTTTCAATCAATCGTTTGTAAGTAATATTGGTGAACCCAGAGTTTTCAATCGCCCCGCCGTTGTCATAGATGGATAGCAAAATGCAAACTGGAATTTTATCGTTTTCCTCTGATAACTTTGCTACATATGCTTCATAATCGTTCAGGTCGTTGTATACATTGCTGTATATCTTATTTTCAATTCCGACTACATAAGCCTCAGTACTGAAAATAATATCAATTCTTTTATTATTGTCTGTTTTACATTCCCGCTCAACTGTTTCCGTGTGGCAGGCATTCACTGATAATGCCTGATGAGTACATTCTAATAGTGAACGCACGAAAAGATCCTTGTATCCGTGAGTTCCACCGGTATCGAAAAAGAAACTCAATATATTGCTGCATACATTTTCATAATGCGGGTATCCGGACAACTGCATAAAGGTCTGCTCCGGCTGCTGCTTTTTGCCAATATCCAGTTTAATGAAATCATCAAGCATTTTTCTAATGCTATCCATGTCCATATTTTCCTCCTATAGTTGACAGAGGATTACATCAATTATACTAAACGGTCTTAATGCTTCGGGTTCCCGCGTCCTATGTGCAACCACTCGGTACTCCTTACGAAAATCCGTTTAATGAGAAGCAGGGGGACGGGAAGCAGGGGGACGGTTCATCCGCTCGAAAGAGCCCAGATAATGCCGGTCGAAACCCCCGACACTCTTGAGAGCTGTCTTGTAGAAACACCCTCCATTTTTAGTATGGACTCCAAAATGCGATTCCGGCTTTCTTTTGGCTCGTTCCGGATCATTGCCGCTTTCATCTTGAAGGTTTCTTCTATTTCCGCCGCCAGCTCTTCGTCCGTCATCCGCTCGCCCGGCTCGGCGAACTCGAGGCATTGGCCGTCGGCATTCCCGTTCATGAACTCCGCAAAACTGTCATTTCCGATTATTCCCAGCGCAAGCTCATAGTCCACTATCCCATTCTTCTGGACATACTCTTTGTAGCTGCTCCACTTGTATTCGTCGATGCTTCCGCATATTCCAGCTTTTTTCGGGTTCTGGTGTATATATTTCAGCACTGTCGTGAAGTATGGATCGGATTCTACGGCCTCGCTTTTGTATCGGTCTTGAAACAAGTGCCCGTATCGCCTATATTTCCAATTGTACCAGTATACATATCTTGCCCCCATGCGCTTGAATACTAGAGCGAGGTCTTCTTTCCCCTCTTTCAGCAGCAGATGCGCATGGTTTCCCATCAGGCAATAGCCATAGAGCTCGAATTCGCTCACGGCCTTGCATTCCTTCAGTGTTTGCAAATACTTCTCATTGTCTTCGTCGTCCAAGAATATCGGCTGCCCGTTTATCCCCCTCTGCATTACATGGTAGATCCCTGTCGAACTCTTTTTCCTCGCTGCTCTGGGCATGTTCGTGCACCTCCCGCGTTTTTCATTGACTATTTGACGCTACCCCAAGAGTATCATTTATGCGCCCTATTGTCAAGCGGATGAACCGTCCCCCTGCTCGTCCCCTTGCTTCAACCTCTCGGTCGCGTCCGGTTGATTTTATTATTGGCTTGCTAACGACGTGTCACTGGGCCAGCGTTCCCGCTAACTCGTCTTTGAACAGCTCATTGACATATGCCGAGCCTTCTAAATAAAGCCCCGTCTCTTCATCATGGAGCTTCTCATAGAGGGCCGAATTATAAAACAAGATCATGGCAGCGTCAAGTTCCATGTTGTTGTCTGCCATAATGAATCCGACGATCTCCTGCGTGACCGCTTCCGTCAACGCTTCCGCCTTACTCACAAGAGACCACCTCCGTCTTTGTTAAGTATGTAATAGAATGATCTGTGTGGAACGAATACTGGTCGCTCAACTTCCTATGCTTCATACCTTCAACCAATGCTTCTATGCCGATATACCCGTTGGCGAAGGTTCTGAACAGCAAGGCTATATCATCGTTCGCAACCGGGCCGGACACAATGTCGTACTTGTTGTCGTGATTGCTGTCCGAATCAGCATGATCCCGAAAGTCACGATTACGGTTATTGAGCACGAATAAAGCCCATTCAGCGGTAGGCTCGGTAAACACCTTCACGGATAGATTTCGTTCCGATAAGGCGGTATCGTCAAACATAAACGCTGTTACTACCGGGGCGCCGCTAAAGATACGTGCGGTTCGTTTGGCCATCAACTTAGCCTGTTCTTCCATCGTGGTCAGGTAGAAACCCTGCCGAAATCCTTATAGGGCTTGCAACGGCTCAGATTGATGGATACGATCTCCTGATTTGATCCGTGATATATCAGCATCAGAGGTTCCCCCCGTTGTCCCTGCACAAAATGCCTAAATCTTCGACAGTATCATCCAGAGAGAGCAGATGCTCCGCTTCGTAATGCTCTTTCATAAACTCTATTCCACCAAAGGTATGAAGATACTGAAAGGCATCTTTGCGGCTTAGTCCCCGGTGTCTTGCGATGCCGGCCGCGATTGCGACGCCCCCGCTCAAGCCGACTGCCTGCACGGGGGTGGTCGGGTATGTCGTTGTGCTGCCGGCGCCAAGCTGGCCGCTTCCGTTGTGCCCCCATCCCCAGACCGTGCCGTCGCTTTTTAATGCAAGAGAGTGGTTGTGACCTTCAATGGCGACGACTCCGCTCAAGCCGGCTACCTGCGCGGGGATGGGGTTGGTACTAGTGGTTTCTCCAGAAGCAGTGCCGTTACCAAGCTGGCCTACTCTATTATTTCCCCATGTCCAGACCGTGCCGCCGCTTTTCAATGCAAGACCGTGAGTCGAACCGGCAGCGATAGCAGTGACTCCGCTCAGCCCCGGGTTCTGCACGGGGCTTTGGCGGTAACCTGGTGCGACATTGCCAAATATACCAAACAAGTCTACACCCCATCCCCAGACCGTGCCGTCGCTTTTTAAACCAAGAGCGAAATTCTCGCCGGGCGCGATCGTAGTGAACCCGCTCAACTGCGTCGCCTGCACGGGGGTGGGGCGGTCCGTAGTCGTACCGTCGCCAAGCTGTCCAGCATTGTTCCAACCCCATACCCAGACCGTGCCGTCGCTTTTTATTGCAAAAGAGTGGTGGTCGCCGACAAAGATTGCAGTGATTCCGCTCAGCCCCGTAACCTGCACGGGAGTTCTGCGGCCTATAGTCGTACCGTCGCCTAACTCGCCTTTTTCGTTACGCCCCCAAGCCCAGACCGTGCCATCGCTTTTCAGCGCAAGAGAGTGATACTCAGCAGCCGCTATAGCAGTGACTCCGCTCAGCCCCGTAACCTGCACGGGGGTGGGGCGGTCCGTAGTCGTGCCGTCGCCAAGCTGTCCATGGCCGTTCCAGCCCCAGGCCCAGACCGTGCCGTCGCTTTTTAGCGCCAGACAATGGTGGTCGCCCGCAGCGATCATTGGCTCTACAGCCCCCGCCGCGCCCGCCGCGCCCGGTTTGGCGGCGAACAGGGTGAGCACCATGGCCAGAACGAGCGCAAGCGGCGTCGCTTTTCTCAAGAATAGTCTTTTCATTGTTGTGAAACCTCCGGTTGCAAAATATTGATGCCAGTAATAATACCATTCACAAATATTTTAGCAATCTGTTTTCTAGCGCGCATGGTTATAAATAACCATTTTTACAGACTTTTTTCTAGGACAGAAAAAAACGCCGCCCGTTTTAGGGCGGAGGATACTGAAGGTAAATAGTGGGACGCGATATTGGACACTACCTCATAGCCGTTTTCTTCGCGGAACTCATGCTCAAAAGAATTCCGCATACTCTCGTGGTCATCGACGATCATTACTTTTACTAAATCACTCATCTGCTTCCTCCGTAACATCGCCCGGCAGCGCCACGCTGAGAGCAAAGCAAGGATCAACGCTTATATCAAGCGTGCCGCCGTGCCTTTCTACAGCGGCCCGCATCGCGCCAAGCCCATTACCTTCGATAACCGGCTTTTGCGGCGGGGATCCGTTATCGGTAATCTCCGCGCGCCACCCGTCCGCCGAATGACGGATCCTGACCGATATCTCGGTGGCAAAAGCGTGACGGACCGCGTTCACCGCGCTCTCGCTGATGATGTCCGCGAACAGATTTCCCTTAATATCGTCTTCCGGCAGCGCGCCGTCCAGGGTTATTTCCGCACCGACCGTTTTGTAGGTCTGGCATAAAACGTCAAGCCTTTCCCGCGCGACAGACGCGGATTTGTCCGACTGTAAATCCTCCGTCAGCCCCTGCGACACAGAATGGAGCAGACCAAGATCCAATTCCTGTTCGCTTCGTATGGTGTGGAGCAATAAAGTGAGCCTCTGCCCCAAACTGTCATGGGCGCGCATTCTGGCCTTTTGCAGTTCTCTTTCTCGGCTTAAAGTTTGCAGGTTGCCTATCGTATCCGTTAATTCTTCGCCATGCAGTTCCAGATATTCTTCCTGCCGCTTTAGCTCAGCCGTCAGCGTCCATTGCTCGGTAATATCGGTAGCCGCAAGTTGGGTATACGGCTTGTTTTTAACGCGCAGTTCTTCCCTTGTGAACATCCAGGCCGTTTGATCCGGCAACAGGTATATGGTCTGCTCTTCATATTCCGCTCTCGCGCATCCGGACAGAAGCTCCCCGGATAGTATTCGCGTATAGAAATCGCGGCCGTTCCGCTGGATTTTCCCGGTGAAGGCAGTCATCAACTCCTGCATTTTTGCGTTGGCAAGTAAAATGAATCCGTCCGGCATATAGAACAGGACGCCGGAATGCATGGAATCGATAGCGCTCTTGACCGACAAGGCCGAAATGCCCGTTTGGATCTCACGGTACCTCAGAATGCTGATATGCGTCCCCCGCAGCAGCCAGTATAAAAGCGCGATAATATAAATCCATACATAGATCCTGCCGCTGATATCTTCCACGACAGGCAGGGTCATACAGGAGACAAAGACAATAAGCAGCGGCCATGCTTTTTTAGCGGCTGCCATGACAATAAAAGAGAGCAGCGCGACGGCAGCGGCGGCGAAGTACCGCAGCGCGATATACCCGGTCTCAACGATCAAGCTTGAGAAATGGCTCTGCTGCCCCTGCCCCTGGAGCAGGGACAGAACGATGATTCCGAATAGTACGGTTACCTCCAGCAGGGTTTCAAGTGACCGGGAGCGGCTCTTCGGGCGCCGGTACCGGCCTAACACGACCGCCAGAGTCTGTGCCAGTACGCAAAGGGCAATCAGCAGGGTGACAAGGCTTCGCTGCGCCAGCGACCATTTATAAAACTCAAGCATCGCCTTCACCCCCTTCGGTGAAAGTGAGGTTCAGGCTGACAGTGTCGTCAAGGTCGCGCAGAGCATAAACGCCGCCCGCCTCGGTGATTGCCGCCGAGACCGCCGCGCCGGGGGAAAAAGCCCGCGCCTCCTCGGGGAGAAGCAGACGCATGGCAACGCTCCCACTTTTGTTTTCCCACTGCGCCAGTATACCGGAACAGTTGTGGCCGGCCGCCCATTCGACGACGCTGTAATAGAAGTCATAGAAGATCGTGACTTTACGCACGGATAAGGACGTTTTGATTTCACCGGTAAGAATGATTTTCATGCCCAGGTGAGCCGCTATATCGTTCAGCTCGTTTGTGTAGACCACCGTGTAATATGTCAATTCATCAGCGGATAAGGTCTCTGTTTCCTGTTCGCGGAAAAACAAGTTGCAGCGCCGTTTCACATAGCACAGCAGCAGCGCGGCGCGGGCCGTGTCCGACGGGCTGCCGGCTCCATTGCCCAGATGCGCTATCATGTCAGATAGCTTGCTGATGTGCCCGGAAATTTCATCGTCCAACTTTGACATCAGTTTCATCTTTTCAGCCTCTTCGGCGACAGCTCGTTTGATTTTCTCTTCCTGGACCAGCACAGCGTTGGCTGCGGTGAGCCGGCGCACCGATTCGGAGGCTTCCGCGCGAAGCTGGTTCAGTTTGGTGATATCTTCCCGCCAGAACGCGTTCCCGCCCGGTATCCCTGTCGCGAACAGCAAGGTGTTTTCATCCGGCTGTACCGGCAGCGGAGAGGAAGCTGCCGCGCTTTTCACTGTATCGTCGTCGTATTCCGACGCCCGCGCGGAAGACAGAACGGTCTTTTTGTCGCCGCTGATGATCCGCATACCCAGCGAAGAGTTTTGAAAAAGCGCGTCGTACTTCGAGTTGACCGGAATCAGACCGGTCCGCAGTGACGCCTCAAAGATGAGAAGGGTGAACGCGCCGGTGAACATTGTGATGTCGCTCTCCCAGAAAAGAGGGATCCTCAAGGAATACCCAACGCCGTAAATGACCAGAGCGGCAAAAAACGCAGCCGGAAATATGACGCCCTTTCTGCGTGGATTACGCCCGGTCTTTATAAACATCATGATCAGGGCTGCCGCAAGTGGAATATAATAGAAAATTCGTGTAATAAGGTAACCGATCCCTTCGCCGTAATCATTCGCCCAGGTGATTGTACTCAAATCAATCTGAAACACAAAATTGTGAAGGTCGTTTGTAAAGACCATGACAATGATTGCCACGTAGATCACGCCGAGGATGCGCAGCCATTTGGGAGGGCGCGCTTCTTCGGCCGACCGGTCAACGGCCCATGCCAGCCACAAAACCAAAAGCGGCAGCGCCAGCTCGAATATATAGTAACTGAACCACAGGTACCGGCCCGGCGTCGTCGCGTCGATAAGCTGCCATTTGATCGTGCGGACAATCATCCAGCCCAGCAGGGTAATCCCGGTGAGCAGCGCTGAGCGCCGCACACTCTTTTGCATCGAACGGCGCATCACCGTCGAAAGCCATACGACCACAACGATCATGTAAAGCAGCGCGACAAGCTGATGTTCCCGCCCGTCCGCGGTCGTGTACAGCCGGGTTTGGAGAACGGCACGGCGGAAATAGCGGGTGCCTCCCAGGCAGATAGAATGAAAACGAGTAATATCACTGACCCTGTCCGCGTTTTCATATGCCGCCGCGTCAGGGTAAAGAGTTTCATCGCAGCGCCCGTCCGTAAGGCGCAGGCCGGCTGAGATCAGCATGGAATCCATGTCGCCGGGAAACTCCAGTTCAGTTTTCGACAGCAGGCCGCGCTCATATGTTAATGTGCCTTCGACGGGCACGATGATTTCCAGATTGCGACCTTCTTTGATCATAGCCGCCGCCAAATGATCATAGCAGATCACGATAGGTTCGTCATACGAACCCGTGGAAAAGCGCCACTGCGCCTGCAATCCCGCCAGCAGCCCTGCCCCGTCGGCGAGGGTAAAATCCTCTCCCCCCAGGCCGTAAGAGACCGCGGCAAAGAGCAGTTCCCCGGAGTATACGCCCGCAAAGCCCACCGTTTCACCGGCTGTGGGCAGATCATTCCAGCCATGAATGACGGCGTCCGTCCTGTCCCGGTCGACAGCGATGACCACGGTGGCGAGATATTGCGGATACCAATATTCCGCGATGCCGTTTTCCAGCGCGGGAAGAGCATGCACATCAAAGGCTTCCGTCGCTGCCGCGTTACCTTGCAAGGAAGGGATAGGGCGGTTTGACCTGCCCGCCGTATAATCCGGCAGCGTCGACGCCGACACATCGGGATAGCTCGTGTATTTCTCGTCAAAGAAATATACCATGTTCTCGCCGCCGCTGGCCGCGCAGCCGCAAAGGGAAAAGAAAATCAGGCGCAGCAAAGCAAGCGCCACCGCGCACGCTTTTGCTTTTGCCGGCCTTTTTTTCATCATATTGCCTTCACTCCGATGTGTTTTGCTTATTGTAACGTATTATCAGCCATATCCTGATTCTACTGTTAAACTCTTTGAAATCAATTATTGTAATTTAATTCAGAAACAAATGTTACGGGTTTTGCCAGAGTCCCATGTATTTCGACCTGAGATACCAAGTCAAGCCTGGAACTACATATTAATGATGAAGTTATCCGGCTTTGTTTTGGTTGAAGCATAGGCTCAAGATACAGATGTCGTGGTCGAAAAATGGTAGAAAAGCTTACGATGGTTATCTTAAAGAAAGCCTGTACGCCGCCCATACCTTCAACCGCGATAATAAGCAGGCATTGGAATTGGAGTGCCTTGGCATTATACAGATAAACGCGCTTGAATGGCTGTTGAAATGATTATCTTGGAGCTTTACCGAAGGAGGAACGATAGAGATATTTTGTGATAATATTGTTGATTTTTTATTATTAAATTATCTGGAATGTGAATACGACCGGATTGCTTGCATCCTCGGCAAGCGGCGATATATCGACAGACTTGATGTCCAAGTTTATTCCCAACGACTTTTCCAGTTCGTACAACCTGCCGCCCGCGCATCTTTCAAAGTACGATTCGATGTATGGCGGTTGGGTAAAATTTTTTGTCTCGCGCGCCTGCTTGTAATATCCGTGCGTGCATTTGAATACGACGGTTATCGTGCCGTC
>Ga0082212_10001029_pt1 | contig 40840 bp, 15 predicted proteins | sample TergutNt197P3_FD_71548 | JGI IMG/M metagenome (GOLD analysis project Ga0082212, IMG submission 71548) | Neocapritermes taracua P3 segment gut microbial communities from Petit-Saut dam, French Guiana - Nt197 P3 | ecosystem: Host-associated > Arthropoda: Insects > Digestive system > Gut ...
TATATCGACGTTCCAGCCGCCGATCCGGCAATTTAATTTGAATTCCATCCCGTTTGTTTTACCATAATTCCGTAAATCACCACAACCCCAATTTCCGGCCAAATACTTGTGTAGATACTTTTGGCTTTAGCCGGGGGTACGTCCCTCAAAAAAATATCTTCGCCCCAACGGGGCGTAACTCATTTGGCTTTGTGTCGCCCCGTTGGGGCTTGTTTCATTTCTGCGCGGTCGCTACCCCCGGCTGAAGCCGGGGGTTATCGAAATTGCGTCCTTGCAGGACGCCGTACTTGCACGTCTGTCCCAGTTCGACCGCTCATTTACACTTGCGGCTCTGATTCGGCGGTCACGTGTTTCTTCTGCTGCGGCGCAACGTGACCGCCCTACCTTTGCCGCGCTTAATAAATTTTCACTCGGCCCTTAATACTTCCCTGGGCATCGAGCATTTTGATAATGGTAATCATGTCCTTCGTTGCGATATTGACCTCGTTGAGCGATTCCTGCAACGACCTGAGTTTCGTGTTCTCAACGCCGAGTTCGCGCGAGGCTGGGTCAACGCTGGAAAATCGTTCCGGCGTCGGCGGTTTCGTGCCGTCCGCCGCACCAATGGTGATCGTGATGCCGCCGTGCGTGACGGTGGTCGGCAGTATTTCGACGTCGCCATTAATTGAAATGGCCGGCTGGCTTTCGTTGATGATGACCGTCGGCACACGCTGCACGTTGTAAAGCGGCAATTGCAAAATGTCGGCCAAAAACTTAACGGCGTCATCACGGTATTCCGGCGGCAACGGAATCGTCACGTTGTTCTGATTAATCGCCTTCGCCGAAAGTTTTGCATACTTGAACACCTCTTCGTTGATGGCCTCTTCAATCGCCGACGCAACGGCAAAATCGGAATAACGTTCATCGACAACCAGCGTTATGACGCCGTCCTGTACAAAGGGATTGAAAAAATCGTCATGCAGCCGACAACCGCCCGTGATGCGTCCGCGAGTCGGCGTGTCGTCGCTGTCGATGGTGATAAAGCCGCTCGATTGGCCATACACCGGACTTTCGAGTGGGTTCTTCGCCGGAATCGGGCCCATCATTGCGGTGAGCATAAGCTGCCCGCCTTTGAGACTCGATGCCGAACCGATGCTTGCGACCTGACAGTCGAGCAACATGCCTTCACGGGCACCGGTTCCCGGCACCGTGACCATGACCGACACAAGAGCCGCGTTTTTCGTTCCGAGGATGCTCCTGATCGATACCGTACTATGCCCGCAAAGTTTCAACATCGTGACGAGACTGTTGCCGGTTTCCTCGAACCCGCGAATCTTGTCGCCGGTTCCTTTCAGCCCAACCACCACGCCCATGCCGTGCAGCGTATTGGTTTCCTGCCCCTTGACATGCGCAACCATCCCAACGGTTAGTTCCGCATGAGCGGAAGCGCAAAGCGCAAAGATCAAAGCGCAAAGTGTGAAGCGCAGAGCGCAGAGCGCAAAGCACAAAGCGGTTTTTTTTATTCGTCGTTCATCGTTTTTCATTTTATTTTTCTCTCCCACTTTGCACTCTGCGCTTTGCACTTTGCGCTTAAAAAGGTGAATACCGATCAAGCAATTTCTGTCCCCAGTTGCGTTGGTAGCTGTCAGGCACGCTGCCGCTTGTGACTTCATTGATGTTTCTGTCGTAGATTAACTCGCCTTTGATCGTGTTGTCCGGTTGAATGTCCTGGGGACGGACATATCCGGTGAGCTCGATGATTTTGCCCTCTTCGCCCAAAATATCTTTGTCCGTGCCTTCCAGGTACAAGATGCCGTTTTCCAGAATGGATTCGACCTGGCATGTGATCTTGAATTCCAGTCGTTCCTGTCGCACGACACTGCCTTCGTTTTTGAACTTTGAGTTGATGTCGTATCCGAGTTCCGGTGTACCGTCCTCAAACTTAGCCGCACCGATCCCAAACAGCCCGTTGATGCTGGGAAATTTCGTGATGCTGTATTTGTTTTGCATCTTCTTTTTGCGTTCCATCGCGCCTTTGTTCGTCGAACGCCAGTAGTTGCTGACGATGACCGTGACGAGATCGTGTTCGCGGATGAATTTCGGAGCTTCGGCCTGCCGAATCGTAAACGACATTTCGCCCACCGTCCTTTGCGCCCCTTCGAGTTGCCGTTGCGTCGGCACCGTGCCGATCATTGATGATTGAGCGGTTGTCCTACCCTGAAACACGCTACTCGTGATAAGGCAAATGATTAATATCAAAATGGTTTTTTTCATTGAAATTTCCTTCCTTACATTTCGGTTTTTTTCACACGGAGGCACAGAGACACGGAGGGTTATGCTGTTATATTTTCCTCTTTGTGCCTCTGTGCCTTTGTGTGAAATATAACTTCCTACTGCCCACTGAGAACCACTTCCACCGTTCCGTAATCGACAACTTTTGCGAGATTCGTTTTCATCTTGTCCGTCAGCGATTCAACCGCGATCACATCGCCTGCCCGACCGTCTTCTTTGGCTTTGGCCGTCATTTTGATTGTGATGTTGCCGTTCCGCAAATACAGCGTCACGGCCTCAGAACGCTTTACCAACACCGGTTTTTCCAGTTGCGAAAACTGTACCGGCATGTCGTTCCGCAAAGACCGGGTTGCCGCCATGCCGATGACCTCGTCGATGCGTGTCGCCACATCGGGATCGACTTCCGGCTCGCGACCTCTCTGCGTTGTGACGCCGTTGACCGTTCGGCTTTTGGTCACGTTGACCGGCGTTTGATCGTCGGCAAGGTAACTCAATCGCACATCCGCCGCACTGAGTATCTTGCCTTTCGGGACAACATGCCGCGTCACGACCACCGCCTGCGGCAACGACACGTTGACCTCGACAAACAGCGTGCGGTGCATTCCCGTCTCAGGCCGAATGCTCTTGCATTGCAATTCAAATCGCTGCCGCCCCAGCCATTGTTCCGCCGGATCATACTGCGACGCGGCCTGACGATTTTGGTTTTCGTCCATGGCCGCTCTGACGCCGATGATCTCGCCGGCTTCGGCCAGACGTTTCCGACCTTCCTGCGACAAGGCGACATCAATCCGCCAGGGTGCAGTGGCATCGGCGTTATCTTTGAGGAACGTCAAAACCGCATAACGAATCGCTTCCTCTTCGCCGTTCGTTGTCGGTGCGGTGTTATTTTGTGTCGTATCGCGCCGCACGAAAACTTTGTTGCCGTCAACCGCTTGCGATGAAGTTGCCGGTGTTTGCGCTACGGTCGTTACCGTGACCTTGCTCGCCCCGGCAAAGGTATGCCGCCCGACTTGTACACCCCGCATGTTGAGGTAATCATAAACCTCGCGGTAAGTGATCGTGCGATCTTTCCCAACAACCGGCGCGGGAAAAAGCACCATGTTCCTGAGCGACTCGATGTCTGCAGCGTCGTCGTCCCGATCCGGCGTAATGTTCGCAATGTCCCCCAACGTGACGGCGTTTCCCCGACACGTCACCGGCTCGTTGCGAAACGTGATCGTCGCCGCCTGAACGGAAAGCGAAACCGCCAACAGCGTGACGATTGCGAAGGTCTGAATTAACGTGTTGTGTGACATGGCAGGGGGCAGTTGTACACAGTTATCAAATTGACCTTTGTGACAATGTGTCATATAATAAAAACAAGTCGATTACAAAAAATAAGTCGATTACAAAAAACAAGTCGATTTGAAATTGCCCTGTAAGGGCATGATACCTAGCCCAGGGCAAGCGGTACTCCGCGCCGCCCTGGGTATCAATGTTCCACCCAAATAATCAGCCGCCCCGTAAGGGGCAAGATAAAAAGTACCGTGAAATCGTGTGAAAAAATAACCATGTCCGTAATTGCGGCATTTCTCTTGCCCTTTCAGGGCGGCTGGATTTTTTGGCATCTTTACCCAGGGCGGCGGCGAGTACGCCTTGCCCTGGGCTAGGTATCGTGCCCCTTGCGGGGCGGATATACCACAAATCACAACTATCAAAAAACACCGATTTATGGCGTTTCATAGTGATAGTAGCAACTGCCCACTGCTCACTATCTCTTAATACTAATAACCGTTTGTAAAATCTCATCGCCCGTTTGTGTGACCTTGCTGTTCAGCTCAAACGAACGTTGCGAGGTAATCATGTCGATCAGTTCCGTAACCGGTTCGACGTTCGACATTTCGAGGGCGTTCTGTTTCAACATGCCGAAACCGGCATCGCCCGGCTCGCCTTCGATCGGCGGCCCCGACGAGTCCGTTTCGGCAAACAGGTTTTCACCGATGCGCAGCAAACCTTCCGGGTTCGCAAAAATGGCCAGCCCGATGCGTCCGACACTGGTCAGATTCGTTTCCGGCGGCTGAACGACGAACACCTCGCCGCTGTCGTGTATCTGAACCATCGTCACGTCGTCCGGGATGTTGATTTCCGGATCAAGTGCCCGACCGGTATGTCCCGAACCCAGCACGAGCCGCCCGTCATCAGCCCGCGAGAAATTGCCCGCCCGTGTGTACAGTATTTCGTTATTAAAGGGATCGGTCACCCGAAAAAAGCCGTCGCCCGCAATGGCAATGTCCAACGGTCGGTCGGTTTGATTGTGCGCCCCTTGACGGAATTGCGTTTGAATACTGCTCACACGGGTTCCAACGCCGACGGAAATCCCCGTCGCGGTAAACGCTCCGCTGGTGTCTTGCAGGCCGGGGTACTTCAAATGGTCATAAAACAGGTCTTCAAAATTGCACCGCTGCTTCTTGAAGGCCGTCGTTTCCAGGTTCGCCAGATTATGCGCAACGGTATTGAGCTTGGTTTCCATCCCAATCATACCGGTTGCGGAGGTGTAAAGTGTTTGTAGGCACATATTTAGTGGCTAGGAAATAGGGAAAAGGGGGTGTAGGGGCACGCCTATGTGCGTGCCCCCAATTTTTCGTTTACACACACATAGGATAGGGCACACACATAGGTGTGCCCCTACGATATTCTCAACACCTGCGAGATGAGTGATTGCGTCATTTCGTCTTGGTGTTGCATCATTTTGACATTTGTTTCAATAATTCGTGAAGTGGCGATCAATTCGACCATTTCCGCCGCCGGATCAACCGCCGAACCTTCGTAGTGACCGGACTTTACGAGTCTTGCCGTGTTTTCCTTCGGCTCATAACCGGCCTCGCTTTTGAACATGTTCTGGCCTTGCTTGACCATTTGGTAATAATCGTTCGGAATAACAATTCCAACGCGAATCGCGTCGCCGCCCTGGACGATGGCCGCATCCCCGTCACGAACGTCCCAACGCTCGTTTGGGTTAATAGTAATGGGGTTTTGATTTTCGTCGCAAACGGCATATTCGGTCGGCCCGCTGTATGTGACCAATCGCCCGTCGTTGAGCATATCGAATTGGCCAGAACGTGTCAGAAAGTATTCCCCCGTCTGCATTTGTTGCACGAGGAAAAAGCCTTCACCGACGATTTCCATGTCCTCTTTGTTGCCCGATGCGATGGATTTTCCCTGACGATATTCCGTCAGCGTACCAATCGTAATGACTCCGCCGGAAAGATCGTTCATCGTGCCCGAGCCTTCTTGGTCGATGCCGAGTTCCGTTTCCTTGGAGTAACGCGCCTGCTGCATGGCCAATTCACGTTTGAAGCCCGGCGTGTCAACGTTGGCGATGTTGTTCGCGATGGTTTCCAAACGGTAATTCTGCGCGTGCGCCCCTTCAGCGGATATGTACAGTCCGTAAGACATTTGTAGTGATGAGTGGTTGGTGGCGAGTGATGAGTATGGGGAAAATTCATGTTGACCCGCAAGCTAACCACGCAAAGAACGTACCAAATGTACAGTGATATACAAAATAATCTTTGTGGATCGTTCGTAAAACTTTTTGAAATAACGTCTTATTGAATTTTTGATAAAGCCATTCTGAAACCAACAAATTTCAGACAAATGCGAACAAAGACCGGATTATGCGCAAAACCTGCTTCTCATAACGCCAAATCGGCGCAATGAGCCGCAAAAGCAAGATTGTCGAGACGTTATTCATGTTAAGATAACAAAACAAAAATAAAATGGGAACTTTTCGTGAAAAAAAGAGTCAAAACATTAACCGATATAGATTACCAGTATTTTTTGTTTGATTGTATGGTCAATTTCGTTCGATTGTACAGGAAAAAAGAATGGAATTTTCACAATTATTCAAATCAACTGTTGCTTTTTATCATCGAACTAATTTTAATCAAATATTACGAATATCTATAAGCGGATATTTGCGTTCAATATTTGTAACAAATCCCCCCCCCCTCGGCTTCATCAAGAGTTTCTTGATGAGGTTTCAACCATTTGATAAAAACCCAGGCTTTCTGATTATTGCCCTTTTAATTTTTCAGGAGAATCAACCATGCGAATTTGGGATTCCATTCGTCGTCTTTCCGGCAACACTTTTCGTAAACACAGTTCAGGTTTGTCTTCCCTGGGAATCTTGAAAAACAAAAGAGCGGAAAAGCGTCGGCTTCAAATCGAACAGTTTGAAGACCGTATCCTGCTGAGTATCAACAGCCCGGAACTCAACGCGATTTTCATAAATCAAGACCCCAACCAGTATTTTGACCCGGCCTCGACGCAGGTGTTCAATATCGCCCCCAATTCCTTGTTGCTTCGTTTTAATGAGGGGCAAGAGTTGAATCCGGCCACACTGGCGACAGGGATACAAATTGTTCGCGCGGGAGCGGACGGCGAGTTTGATACGGATGACGATGTTATCGTCAGTATCGGCTGGATCGGTTTGAACGGCAGCCGGGGCGATGGAAACGATGTCGTAGGCGGCTTCCTCAACGAAGGCATCATCGGTAACGAGGTCGTTATCCGCTTTGCCGAGACTCTGCCAGACGATCTTTACGAACTTCGCCTGATCGGTGAAGGCACGACACCGCTGAAGAACCTCCAGGGTGATGTGTTCCATGATGATAAAAACCTAACGGTTTCTTTCACGCTCGACCTCGGGGCGCAAATCGTGTCGGTTGTTCCTCAGCCCATCACGCGCGGCGCAGACGGCAAGCTCACTCAGGCACGCAATCAGATTGAAATCTATTTCAATGCCAATGACCCACTCTTTTTTCCCGCTCCCGGGTACAATAGCAAGTCGGATCAGGTCTATTCGGCGACGACAGCAAGCCATCCGCAGTATCTCCAGTTGTTCCAGTTGATCGCTACAAACAACACGGCGAATTCGTCCGACGATACCGTTTACTATCCGACGAAAATCGATTACAACCCGGCCACGGGCAAGATGGTGCTCACCTTCGCAAATGACATCGACAAACTGCCGGCTTTTGTTAATAATCCAAGTGCCGCTCGACTGCGGGTCGGAACACGTTACGAAGAAACCCAGACGTCCATTCTGAACCTGAATGCCACGGGTTCCCCCGATCCGGGCGATGCGTTCCATACTTCGTTCGACCTGAAGAGTTATTTCAACTCAACCACAACGGTCACCGCTCCGCAAAGTCTCGTCATTCACGGGCAAATTGCGCCGAAGTACGATCCGATGGAATATCCCGGTGCCCGTGACGAACCCGGTCACCGTGATTTACCGATCGGGTATGGTTTGGGAGGTGAAAATCATCTTGGCGGTGATACCGTCAGCAATGCGAAAGATACGACAAACGGTCCGACCATTCGTTACTACAACTTCAAAACCATTCTCGGTCATGACACTTACAACAATCCGTACTATAACATCATTAATGATGCCCAAAAGGACCTGGCCCGCCAGATTTTTCAAATGTATTCCCGTTACCTGGGGATTGAATTCATCGAAGACACTGACTTGGTCAACCCGCAAGGGACAACCATTGCAACCGGTGACCTTCGCGTTCTCGGGCAGCAATATACTTCCGCACCCGGTGGTATTGCCGGTCTTGGCAGTGCCGCCATTGCCTTGATGGACATGGCTGAAAACTGGGGACCCGATGTTTACGGCGGCGGTTGGTTCAATGTCGCGTTTCATGAAATCGGGCACGGTTTGGGGCTGGGACACACTTATGACCTGCCGGACGGAACCATTATGGGGTCGACCAGTCTGATCGACGGGCAGGTCAGTGAAGCGACCTATCCCGGCGACTACGACATAATACACGGCCAATACATTCATCGTCCCGACAGCACGGACATTGACTTGTACCAATTTGTCGTCGAGCAACGCGGCATGTTCAGTGCGGAAATTTTTGCCCAACGACAGAACGCCGCTTCGCTCCTGGACGCAACCTTGACGCTCTATCGCCAGGTCACTGCGACCGACGGTGCCATTTATTATGAGATGGTCGCACGCAACGACGACTATTTCGGCAAAGACTCGTTTCTGGAAATGTACCTCGTCGAAGGCGTGTATTTCATCGGTGTTGCCGCATCGGGGAACGACCAATACAATCCGGTTATGGAAGGCACCGGAGAAGGCGGAAGGTCTTCCGGCAATTACGAATTGCGTTTGAACTTTACGCCGGGGGGTGTCAACCCGGACGATGTCACGACTTACAAGGATTTGCAGAGCACAACCTGTCTTGTTGATGTGACCGGCATCAAGTTCGATGGTGACCACGACGGAACGCCGGGCGGTGAGTACAATTACTGGTTCAACGTCCAGACACAGGCACAGACCATCTATGTGGACAAAGTCGCACCCAATGGCGGCACCGGCACGATTGCCAGCCCCTACAATACCATCAGTGCCGCCCTGAGTGCGGCAAGAGAAGGTGACATCATACGCATTGTCGGCAACAACGGTCTCAATCATACCGCGACCACGCTGGATCAATATCTCGCGTATGAAATCGGCACGAACGACGCCACAAGCCGACCGCTTTCCGACGGCGTGACCTTTGACGTGCCACGAGGCGTAACCGTCATGATCGACGCCGGTGCGGTTCTCAAATTTGCCGCTACGAATATCAACGTCGGCAGTTTTGCGGAAGGTATTGACCGGAGCGGCGGTTCCATTCAGGTTCTTGGGACGCCGTATGAGAGCGTTTATTTCACATCCTTCAAGGATCAGACGATCGGAACCAAAACCAATCCGCTCAATACGACGCCCACGCCGAGCGATTGGGGCGGCATTTCGATCCGCAACGATCTCGATTACGAATTCATTGCCTCTTATGACCCCGCTTCAAACCGAAAACAGAGGGAAGTGCTCGAAGCACAAGGCATCTTCCTCAACTACATCAACCACGCATTCATGAGTTACGGCGGCGGCAGCGTAACCGGCGAACTTCAGGGAATTTACACGCCGGTCAATTTGAATGCATCGCAGGCAACGGTCAGTTACAACACAATCACTTTTAGTAACAGTGCCGCCATTTCCGCCGACCTTTCCAGTTTCGAGGAAACGCGATTCCAGTCGTGGGATCACGATCCCAATACGATCTTCACGCTGGGCTACACACGCATCGGGCCGAATGTTTACGGAAACACCGTGATCGACAATTCGGTCAACGGTTTGGCCGTCCGAGCGAAATCCGTTACGTCCACGACCGCTCAACAAAAAGTTACCGGCAATATCCGCTTCAGCGCGACGGACATCGTTTATGTCATGCAGGATAACATCGTTATTCAGGGAACGACCGGCGAATATCACACAACGCCGGTCACGGCGTCTGCGCTCTCGGTGGAATACCTTCAATATAATTCTGCGGCTCACTCGCTCGGTGGTAACCAACTGAATGACCGGCTGTACGACGGCAATTTGATTCTGACCGCCATACCTGCCGACGGAGAGTATTTCTCCCTGGCCGACGGAACAACCACGCTGGTCTTTGAGTTCAACCATATTGACAAACCGAATCACGGCGGCGTCCGCACCGGACGCGTTCAGGTTGACATCAATTCCACGGATTCTTTGCCCGTTATCATGCAAAAACTGATCGCGGTCATCAACAGTTTCAGCGATGCAAACTATCTCGCAAATTACCGGACATACATCACCGGCGTTGGCAGCCAGATGGTCAAACCGTTCAAGATTACGGCCGCCCTCTTAGGGGGAAATATTGTCCTGAGTAGCACCGGAACCATTCTCGAAGTTGAAGGGACGGGGCTGGTTAAAGCCAATTCGGCCGGTCGTCTCATGGTTGACCCTGGCGTCATCATCAAAGCGTTGAATTCGAGAATCGAAGCGGAAATGGGTGCCGTGTTTCTCGCCGAAGGAACGGTTGCCCATCCGATCATCATGACATCGCTTCATGATACCCGCTTTGGTGCGGGAGGATCATATACCACGTTCACAAATCGCAATAGTATCACATACATCCCCATGGAAGGCAACTGGTCAGGCATTTTCTTTGGGCCGGATTCGTTTGGCAGTCTCGACCATGTTGTCATCGCTTTTGCCGGCGGAACTTCGGCAACGGAAGGCAGTACCAATACCGGTTTCAACCCTGTTGAAATTCACCAGGCGGACGTGCGTATCGCGAACAGCCGTTTTGAGCATAATACCGGCGTGATCCGCGGTGATTCCGGCTCTTCATCGGGGCAAGTCGGACGCGGTTCCGCGACACCGGCGGTCATTTTCGTTCGCGGTGCCCAACCGGTGATCGTCAATAACGAATTTTTCAACAACACCAACGGTCTGACCAACAACGCCAATGCCCTTGCGGTTGTCAGTATCAATGTCAACGCCTTGACCGATGAATCGGTGATCGACTGGGGACGCAGTACCGGGTCTGTGTCCAATTACAGCGAGTACAACGACAACTACGGTGCTTTGGTACGCAACAACCGCTTTACCGGCAACAGCGTTAACGGCATGGTTGTTCGCGGTGAAGTGATGACCGTTGCAGGCGTTTGGGACGACGCGGACATCGTCCATGTTGTCTATACTGAAATCAAAATCCCCAACTTCCACACCAAAGGCGGCCTGCGTCTCATGAGTGCGCCGGAGCAAAGCCTCGTCATTAAACTCTTGGGTGCCAACGCCGGTTTCACAACCTTGGGTACGCCCTTCGAGTATATTGACCGGATCGGCGGGGCACTCCAAATTGTCGGTGTCCCGAACTATCCCGTCGTCCTGACTTCTCTGCGAGACGACACCGTTGGTGCCGGATTCGACCTGAAACGCCGGGTCATGTTTGACACGAATAACGATGCCGAACGATCCCAAGCCGCACCCGGCGACTGGCGCAGCATCAAATTCGACAGCTATAGCAACGACCGTAACGTCGTGGTCGTTACCGAATGGGAAAAGGTTGCCAACGAAGCGGAAGACCGAAACGGTACTCCTGCAAAGGCGCAATATCTCGGACGTCTTGCAACCCAAGACAAGGCCGGTGACGATATTTACCATCTCGGTTACGAAATTTTCGGCTCCATTCGAAGCGACAAACCCAACGAAGCCGATGTTTACTCCTTCATGGCAACTCCCGGAACGGAAATTTGGCTCGACATCGACGCCACGGCACGTGATCTTGACCTGATTATCGAGGTCATCGACGCACAGGGTAACGTTTTGGCCAGATCGCATAATGCCTATATGGAAGAACGCGGCTACGGTGCAACGCTGAATTCGGCCAACGGCCTGAATGAAACCGGCCTGAATGAAGTGGAATCATATGAAGGCACAAAAGCCTACACGATGAATAAAGACCGCTGGCACCGGATCGATAACTATTCCATCAACCAACGCGACCCCGGTTTGAGGTTCATCGCACCCGGCAATCCCGGCGACGGTGAAAAACTTTACTACGTCCGCGTGAGCAGTGCGCTCGGCATCGCTGATGCCAACAAAGTGACCCAAGCCGCAAGTGCCGGAAAAACCTTCACGATTTCCGATGACAGCGGCAGCATCTTCTCCTTCATTTTCGACTTCACCCGCGATGCCAACAACGCCGATTATCTCGCCGGCAACAAGGTCGGCGGCAACTTTATCGTTCCAATGATGGGTGTGGCCAACACGAATGAAGCCAAACAAAAGGCCATCATTGACGCAATCAATAAGACGAACGAAGTCTATCTGTCTCACGGGAAGAACGTCAATTACGGACAGGGAATCGCCACCGCACGCCTGGCCTATATCTATGACGTCAATGGCACCGTTCTTAGTTACATCGTCTTGGACGGCATCGAATTGCACTTCAACGCCAAAGAAACCGGTCTGACCTGTCTGGCCAATACAAGCGGCAATTACACCCTCAATATGCGTTTGCAGGAAACCACGGAAATTCCCGGTTGTGCCGTGACTTATGCCGATATTCGTTACTCCGTCAACGGTGTCGAGGCTTACGGCTTCCCACAAAGTTCCCCGGTCCAAGCCGAGTACAAGGACGTGGCCGGCAACTCCTTTGCCAATGCCGGTGACCTGGGCAATCTGCTCGGTTCCAGCCACGGCACGATCAGCGTGTCCGGTTACCTGAGCAACCTGAGCCAGGTGGATTGGTACAAGTTCTCGCTCGACCTTCGCGGCGTCCAGTTTATTGCCGGTTCGACGAATGTGGGAAATATCTGGTCGGCGATTTTCGACATCGACTATGCCGACGTACTCGTGCGTCCCGATCTGACGCTCTGGGTCTTTGATTCGGGAGGACGCCTGATTTACATCGGCGGCGACTCCAATGTGGCCGACGATCAGTATGATCCGAACCTCACAACCAACATTGAAAAACTGTCCGCCGGTTCTGCGGGACCTTACGACCCGTTCATCGGACCTGCCGGATTGGTGGCCGGTATCGACGGCGGAAGTTCGTCCACCTACTACGTGGCTGTGACAAGTGCAACAGCCTTCGCCGACGTTCTGAGGAGCACACAAACCCGTCTTGAGCCGATCGACAGCATCAAACGTATCGTCGAGGAACGCGTTGACCGGGGACAGGACATGGACTACGTGTCCGAGCAAGTCGAAATCTCCAGCCGGCTCACACTGACGCCGGACGAATACAAATTGAGCGACGTGGTGACCTACGTCGGAAACAGCGGGGGACTTTGGATGATTGACCCCTTCACCGGCGATATGGAAATCGTCCGATCCTACAACGGAGCATTTCCCAACAACTGCGGTGTTGAATTGCGTGACAACGGGAAATTATATACCATTGCCGGTTCGGGAAATGTGCCGAATTACTACGAAATCAATCAGGCCCAAGTCACCGGTTCCATTTCAAGCATTTCGACGGAAATTCAGGCAAAATGGTACTATCTGAACAACACGACCGTGGTTTGGAATAATTCCTCCTACCGACCGATTACCATGGCCACGTCCAACTGGGGTACGATATATACTGCAAGCCCCAACTTCGCCAACCAAGGCTACACACTTTCCATTGGTACGGTCAACGGTTTTAGCAATGCCTTCTATGATGATCAGACCGGCGCGATCCCCGGGTACGACAGAAACGTCATGTTCCTGCACTCCGCAAACGGTGTGGGGGTCACGACCAACCGGGATAACGGTCAAAGAGTGAACGCTTCCAGTGGAACAAACCAAGCCTGCTCGTCTACGTTACCGATGGTTCAATTTTCAGAAGCCAACGGGCTGCGAAGCAACAGTGAAACGATCATGTCCATGTGCCAGGGGAACGACGGTAACTACTACGTGGTTACCGACGCAGGCAATCTTTACCGAATGAATAACCCGCTTGGTCAGGGCTGGAGTCTTTCGATCAACTACCACCCGGTGGGTAACACGGTAGTCCAAGTCCCGGCCATGCGCAACAACGGCGGCGGTGCAACATTGACGTACATCGGCACTTGCAAAAACGATGCCGGCATTCCCTTAACCCTGACCGGCGTTGATGCCGGGCCGCGCAATGTCGAAGGTGGTGCTTACGCCGATAAGCTGTTCCTCACTTCAACGGACGACTTGCTCCGTGCATTGGAACCCAATTCGCAAAACAGCGTCGGTTCGATCGTTTACTCCCCGTGTTTCGTCGGCGGAAGAACTTCCGTCGCAATTCCCACGGGAGCAAATTCCATCACATTCACTTCCTTCGACTATAATCTCTGGCATCGGACGAATATGTCCAGTGATCCGGTGTATCCTTCGCCGAACCTTATCCGCACATCCGATCCCACGTATATGGGCGGAGATGCTTACCCTCACGGAGCCACAAGCTGGTATTTCGGTCTGGAAGACCCGAGACCGTCTATCGCGCGAGACACGCAACCCGGTGCCATCACTTACGACAATCGCTATCAAACCGGCCACGAGGATTCCTATAACACCTACGATGTTCCCGGCGGGGCTTACGGTTCTCTGACGAGCGATTCTTTCAGTCTGTACGGTTATTCGCCGGAAGACAAGCCGTCTCTCTATTTCTCGTACAGAACCGAAAGCGACTCCACCCGAAATGGAGCCGACGACCTGCCGGCGGTGTTCATTTCCGTTGATGGCGGGGCTTGGGAAGCTGTTGCAGTCGGTAATTTTTATGACGGCAACCCCATCACCGGCGGTGGCTCGTATTGGAACCGGACCAACGAAGCCCAGTACAACCGTCGCAGCTTGACCTATCGCGATAATACCCACATCATCGACGTCCTGGAAAACGACGACGCCTGGCGTCAGGCCAAAATCGATCTGAGCAAATTTGCCGGCGCACAAGACCTCCGGTTGAAGTTTGTCTTCTCCTCGGCAGGCGGCGATATCGGTATCGGAACCGCTGTCGGACGCGTCAACGGTTCGCTCATCACGGCACCGACCCCCAATCTCATCCTTGACGGTCGCAATAATGTTCTCCCCGGCGACGGTACGCTGACGATGGACGACAGTTATTATTCTATCGGAGGCAAGACGTTCCAATTCGTCAACGGTTACAGTATGTATGTCCCGGCCACACCCGCTTACTACGGCAACGAGTTGGTGCTGACGATCAACGGAGTGAACGTCAGAGTTCCGCTCAACGAATACGACGTGACCAAGCAGGTGATGGACCGGATTATCCAGTATGTCAACGCTGCACGGATACAAGACAGTGACGGAAATTTTGTCACCGTGAAACCCTATCTCGACACGTTCGGAAAACCGACCGGGTCCATGCTCAGCTTCGAAAATGCGGAGACATTCGACAGAAATATCACCGATTACCTCCTCATCGGCGGCCCGCAAGACCGCACGCTGGAAGATATTTTCGCAATGACCACCTCGGAATTGGTCGCCTTCCTTTCACAGAATACGATTCCCGTACCCTTCCGTGCCGATATGACGCAGTCCCAAGTCGCCGGTAGCGTCACGTTCATGACGAATCTCGCGTTTAACGATTTGTTGATGACGGAGTTGAGGCAAGCGTCGAATTCCGATGTGGCGATCCCATTCATCGAGGCACTGTTGCAGCAAATTCAGACGATGGGGCCGACGGAAAATATCATTAATATCATCAATAACGCCTTGGCTCTGATCCGGCCAACCGGTTCGACCAAAACCATTTCGTATCTCGAGGCTCTGGTCGAAACTCTCAATGTTTACGGAAAAGACAATATCATCAACGGAGGCGCCAACTACACAAGCCTCAATAGGGAACTTGAGAGGCTGTACAGCGAGGCGGCCAATCTTGCGTTGGCAGCACTCAGAAATCTTCGGGCCAATCTTCCGTTTGGTCCTAATGACGGACAAAATGCGGCTCTTAATACCGCCCAAAATCAACTCAACACTTGCATTGCCAACGGAATGTATCCCAATCGACAGGACCCCACCAGAATCGATGCCATCCAGATTCTTCGGAATGTGCTTCCTTCCTTCGGTGCCAACAATGCGAACGAACAATTCGTCAGAGACGGGATCAACGCGATTATTGCGACGCTCAATAATTATTATACGTTCCACCGCGTTGCACAGCTTGAAAATTATCTTGGGATTTATGATCCTATTCAGAACCCCTTGGGACTTCAAGGTCGCATTCCGGACAACGTTTTCCAAGAGCTTGATGCTCAAATCCAACAAGTGCGAAACGCCACAACTTTGTCCTACGCGCAAAGTATTGCGGGGGATCAGTTTACCATGTGGACTTTGTGGAATCAGCTCTATACGGCCAATTCTCCCCAGCAAATTTTGGATCTGATCACCAATGCGCGAGTCGATATTCTTGCCGATCCGGAAAACATGTATCTCCTTTTCCAACAACTGTTGATCGACCTCCAGTTTTCCTATACGCAAAACGTTATCGATGATCTGAATCTCTTGTTCACCGATTTGGAAGCGGCCTATGCTCCCCAGGAAATCCTGGACTTTGTCGAGGCCGCACGAGATGAAGTTCGTGATGATCAGGCAAACTGGGCCGGTATCCTCCAACAGGCGATCGACGATATAACCGCCACTTATGCGGCGACCATTGCCGACGAATTGGATGCCCTTTGGAATGACCTTGATCTCGCCGGTGAGCCCCAGGCTGTTCTTGATCTGGTCGCAACCGCAAGAGACGACATCCTTGCCACACCGGCAGATACGGACGTTATCCTCCAACAACTCGAAGTTGACCTCCTTGCCGTTGCCACTCCGCCGGCTTTGGCAATCAACAGCGTCAATGACATGCTTGACCGCTTCATCACTGTTGTCACATCCTCTGCTGCCCGTCTCCAGGCCACGATTGATGCGGCAAATGTTTATTACCAGAATCCCGATACGATCAGAAACAGGCAAACGGCCGTCAATAGTATTCAGAACACTCTGAACTCGGTGGCAAATTACTACCAAACGGTTGCACTCGTGATCGCCAACACTCAATCAAATCCCATGCTGACGATAGCACCGCCCCATGCCATCGGGCAGACGGACAGCCTGGCCAGATTGTTGGCCGATCTTCGCGTTCCCACCCCTCCGTTGACAGCCGGAGCAGTGGTGGATGCAATCGAAGCTTGTTATTATCTCCTCGTTGGCAACCTGCCACAACAGATCGTTGCTGAGCCGCAAAATCTATTCATTCTGCTGGACAAGCTCGTGGATGACTTGGACGCCTTGGGAACAGCCAACGGAGCAGCCACAGCCGCCGCCCGCGTTCGCGCCATGCGTCTCCGTGCGTCGCAAATGTTCTCGGGGCACCACGTCGCAGACGACATGGACGTGTTGTCGATTAATATTAAACGCGATGCCCGGACAACAGCCATCACAAATCTCAACGCTCTGTTGCAGGAATTGGAATCGAATGTGGCGGAAAATGCCGTCGATGCCATCAATCGTGTATTGCACACCAGCCTCACTTCGACCGACCCCAGACTGTTGATCAATCTCTTCTATCAGGACGGACAACTGTTGGAGAAAATCCTGCGTATTGATACGTCCCAAGTCACGGGGCTCTACGGAACAGGCATTAGCGCAAATTCCACCGACGGGTTGACGAGCCTGACCAATTCGGTACAAATGTCGCTGGTCAATTCAGTTCCCGTCGGCTTTGCCGGACCGTTGAATGTTCAGACAGCGGCTCTCGACGGAACTCGTGCCACCGGTCTGACCGCCGGCAATAACAACGTCCTGAGTTCGATCAACCGTTCGCAAAACAACCAGCACAGCGGCTTTTATATCGATAATATCATCATCGGATTCGCGAGCCGAGGCGAAATGGTCACCAACGCACCGAGCAATACGAATTTCGAATTTACAACCGGTGAAGAAGCCTACGTGACCGCCGGCTCCTATCAGTTGGAAATCCGGCGCGGCACGGAATACGCATCCTTCGCGCAGGGCTACCTGGGCTCGGCGAATGCCACGATTTGGAACCTGTTCGACATCAACGAGCGTCATGCGAATGAGATTTCCTTCTTCGCACCGTCTGCCGCTCAGGTTTCGCACAACCAGAAATTCTCAATTACCGACGGTGTCAATACTTTGACCTTCGTTTTCATCAACTCCAAGCACGGCGGCGGTTCGGGTAATGACATCAGAATTAATTTCACCGACGGTGATTCGAATATAACGATTGCCAACCGAATCAAAGATGCGATCAATCTGGCTTACAAGAACGGCCAGTTCAAAGTGACCGCCTCCACGGGAACCCGACAGGCGAACACTTCAAAGGCCCACTTCCAGGTGGACCTGTTTGGTGCCACGGATTTCTGGAACGAACCGGTCGTGAATGAATTCGGCCAACCAATCCTTGCGGCACCGATCCAGCACGTCTTCTTCGGCACCTCGCCGGATAAGCAGCTCAATGACGGGACGACCACAAACGCCAATGGTTATGAAGTTCCCATGCAAACTTCGATCTTGGAAGATTTCCTCAATAGTTCGGCTACACGGTTGTACATTGACCCGCAGTTATTGAACCGCCATGGCGATACCAATACCGTTCGTGAGAAAGGGCAACTGACGCTTTACGGCAACAGTATCACATACTCTTCCGATTACGCGATCAAAATTGAACCGGGCGACAATCCGGTCGCCGTGGCAAGGCAACAGGCGGACTTCCGTTCCGGCAGCCGGCTTATTCCCGGAATCGCCATTACGAACAACGTGCTGGCGTTCAACCAAGGGGGCGGTATCAGCCTCGCAGGTTTGGCCGATGCGATGCCGTTCGTGAGAATTATCAATAACACGATTTACGGCGAATTCTCGGCGACCGTCGGAACAGGCATTTCACTCGGAGCCAACACGGCGGCAACGATCATGAACAATGTTCTTGCCAACCTCAACACCGGAATTGCCCTGAGCGGCGCCAATGCCAATGAAATGGTTTACCGTGCCAATACCTATAAGGGAAATGCCAACAACGGTCAGGGAACCGGTACGGCCAACCTGTCGCAGGAACTTCCGACTTCCTACAGGCTGTTCGTCAATGAGCAACGCGGCAATTTCTATCCCGCACCGGGTGCGCTCATTATCGACAGCGCGACGGAAACCAACGCCGAACGCGAACAATGGTATATCTCCACTTTGATGAACCTGGGGATTCCGCGATCGGCCATCATTGCGCCCGAGTACGACATGTACGGGCAATTGCGGACTTACGATATTGAAACCTCCGGTGCCGGTACCGGCGGCGAAAATCCCGGTTATGATCGCGGTGCCATCGACCGTGTGGACTTTACCCGTCCCACAGCCGCACTCGCCAATCCGGAATTCAAAATTCCTGCCAACCAGGGCACGAATGCCAACGACATTTTTATTATCGGCCTGTACTTCAGTGAATTTCTCATCCAGTTGAGTGACACCGGCACAGGAGTGGACCCGCTCAGCGTGGGCAATTCTTACGGCTTCGTTTATGAAGACGTTATCACCATCACCGAGAAAATCTGGACAGGGACGGCTTGGGACGAGAAGGAACTGGCACTCGGTTATGACTATTTCGCCAATTACAACGCCGCTACTGGCCTGCTCACACTGACTCCCACCCGGGGACAGTGGAGTTCCGAAGCGACTTATGTGATTACGCTCAATAACGGCGATGACGGGATTTGCGACATCGCCGGGAACCGGTTGCTGGACAATCGCGAAGACGGAACAACCTATTTCACCATCGCCATGACGGGCTATACCTTCGGCGACGCTCCGGATTCGTATGTGACGAGCCTCCCGAATGGACCCAGCCACATTGTTTACCCCGGCTATCATCTCGGAGACGGGATTTCGGTCCAACGAAGTCCCCGCCCATCGACCAACGCCGACAGCAATCCCTACGATGACGGTGTGAAGCTCGACAAAAACGATCTGATTGCCGGAAAGAACGACCAAACCATCTGGGTCAAAATCACCGACGATAATGAAACAATCAAGACCAATCGCGGCAGCAGTACAACTGTCGGCTATCTGAGCATCTGGTTTGACTGGGACGGCACCGGCAGTTTCACCACGGGTGCTGTGGACAACCTGTATCACTATCAGATCGCAATCACACAGGCCATGCTTGACGCCGCTGACGAAGACGGGTATATCCCGATTTCGATCAACGCACCGGGCAAAACGAAAGCCGGTGTCGATCTTGTGGACGGTGATGTTTTCGTGCGATTCCGGTTCAGTTCCGAGTCCGGCCTGTCGCCAACCGGTCCTGCAAAAGACGGTGAGGTCGAGGACTACAAGTTCCACATGATGAGAAACCTCCATGATGATGAAACGGACCTTCATTTTGCCTTGTCCGGGGCCATTATGGGTTACAACGAGCAAACAGATAAATATGATCTTTCCGTGGACAAGTTCTGGCTTGTCTCCGGCGACACAAGCAAAGCCCAAGTGACCGTCACCAATGACACGGGCAAGCAAGCCTATCTTGTCGCGTACATGTTCATCAATAATGCGTGGGTGCAAGTTGTCGGCACGGGAGGCAGAGGCGTTACCGTCCAATCAGGTTCCAACAACTTCATTGACATTACCTTGCCGGCGAATGTTCCGGCGGGGCAATACCAAGTTCGATTCCGCTTGTCCACCCAGCAAACCCTTGACGCCACCACTTCCACGCCTGACGGCGAATTCGTGGACGTCACCATTGAGGTCATTCGAAACCGCCTCAGCTTTGGGACCGCACCGGGAGACGCCAATACGCGCTATGCCGACGGTGGTGCGGCCCATGTCATCCGTCGTGATGCCAACGGCAATGCACAGTTGGCTCTCGGTACGAAAGTCATGGAAACACGCGATGGCCGACCGGCGACAAGCCAGCAGGATTTCCTTGCCAACCAACCGGATTCGTTTGACGGCCTGGGCGAATATGTGCTCATGGTCGGGAAAACCGGGTCGTATCTCGAATTCACGGTCACCAATGTTACGACGGAAGACGCTTACGTGAACATCTGGATTGATTTGAACGGCAACAGATTATTTGATGATCCCGGTGAGCATCTTGAATATACGAATATCTGGATTGACACCAACGGTAACGGAACGTTCAGCACGCACTTCGAACCCGATGCCGGCGAAACCTTCACCAGCATCCGCATTCCGAAAGGCACGACACCCGGCACGCTCATTCGTGTTGAGCTTGCCCCTCTGCCGAAGGAACTGCTCACGCAACAGTCAACAGCCGACGAAGAAATCCACCGTTACATGCGTATGCGTCTGAGCCACCTGGAAAACATCGGCCCGCGCGGCAGCCAGTTCAACGGTGTTGACATCGACGGTGAAGTCGAAGATTATCTCGTCAAGTTGGTGGACAAAGGCGCAAACATCAGCGGATATGTATTCCAGGACATGGACGGTGACGGTCAGTATGGAACGGTGGAAATCGAGGTTCCGCATATCAATGTCAGTTCCACTCGAGGAGCCGTCGTCCCCTTCGTCACCGGAAGCGAACTGAGTTACAGGTCTGCGAACAACCTGGCGGGCATGTCTTCCTTGAGGGAAATGTATGTTATCACCGATATGACTTATGCTGCCTTTGACATCAAGATCGGCGGGAAAACCTACGACAGTTTTATTGTCACCGACAAAGGTGCCGTCATGTTGACCAACTGGATGGATTATTATAACACGAACACCGGTATCCCTTCTCTCTATGCCGGAACGGTCCCAACCTTCGCGCCGTTCCTGTCCAACATGCTTCCCAAAGCAACAGTTCGCTATGACATGGATGTTGATGCCGACGGGAATAATTACCTGATGATTACATGGAGCGGCGACTTTGGCGAATTCGGCGTCGTGGTCACGACAAATCCCGCTTATTCCGGTGATGAAGATGATACTCCCGACGATTACGTCCCAGGTGACATCGTGACCTATTTCTATTCCGAAGAATTCATCGATTGGCTGAATGCACAGCCGTCAACCGCTTTCTCGGTCGTCCAAATGGGAACGAACTACGGCAGTACGTCGACTTACATTTACAATGCCACGCAATATTTCACATCCAAAGCTCAACTGATGCTTTACCTCGATTCGTTGCGATACAACGACGTAGCGATTTTGGTTGAGCAGCCGCTTGACCCGGATGATCCGGATTATGACCCGGACGCACCGGTTGAAGTGATACTGGGTTATGTTCAGGGAACCTACAAAATCAGTACCTACCGCTTGAACCCGGCCCAAGGAGTCAACATCACAAGTGCCGTTACCAACACATACATGCCGGAACATGTCGTGTTACCGGAACCCTTGTACTGGTACACACTTTCGACCAACACAGGGCAGGCATCCTCGTTACGGTATTCGGATATCCAGTCCTTCGGTTTCTGGTTCGAGTTTGGCAGTCAACGTTACGACAGTTATATCATTTATGACAATGGACGCATCGGTTTGGTGAATTCCACGACCTTGGTCTATACAGATACACTTGGGAATATGTATTATGCCTATCCCGATGCCTTTATCGAGCTCGGCGTGCCTTATGTTCCGACGACACCGACGGTCGATGTGCTCAAAGGCACTTCACCTCGCGGAAACCCCTACGTCCAGATTCGATGGAATTCCGCCATGGGAATGATCATCGAGAACGATCTGGCCGGTGACATTGTGTCCTTCTTCTACACCAACACGGCATACCCGCAAGGTGGTATTGATTTGGGAGGTCCAACCGTAAGCGCAAGCACCCATGTTTACACTGACGTTCCGCCTATCTCGTTCATCGGATTCCGATATTCGGACGGCGGCTCCGTCAATTTCCTCAACAGTATTCTCGGAATGGGAGAAACCATCAAGGACAAGAAGGAATTTGATGACTTCGTGAGTGAGATCGGCGGAATCAAAACCTTCCGCATGAATGTCGCCACCGGAAAAGTGGATATCTTTGAACCAGGAATTTCGAGTGTGAGAGTGGAATTACTCGATAGCCAGGGTCGGGTTATTGATACCGTAACCACAAATTCCACCGGATTTTATCAGTTTAACGATGTTTTACCCGGCGATTACACGGTTCGGTTGGTGACGACATCCTTGACTGGATGGACCCAAACCGTCAGCCAATATGTCGTGACGATTGACGACACGCTCACAAGCCAAACCGGCAAGAATTTCAGCAACTTCAAGAAAGGCGAGGTTTCCATTCTTGACACGTCCGTCGTGAGAGGCCCGGACGGGAGGACGTTTGTCAATGTCGAAGTGGTCTTGAACGGTGCTTATGGCACTCCTGTCACGGTGAATTACGCGACGCAAGACGGAACGGCCAAGAGCGGCTCGGATTACATTGCCAGGAACGGCGAAGTCACGGTTTACCCGCAAATCACTCCGATGGGAGAGTGGACGCTTACAACCGCTGTTTCCGACGTTCCAACGGCAACGTATAGCCAGAGTATTTCCGGCGACTTCATCGCTTACCAAGTCCTTGAAAACAGCCAGTGGAAAATTTGCATTTACGACGTTGTGACCGGAAAAACGTTCCGATTGACGGATGAAATTGGACATCGCTCCAATGACCAGACACCGTCCATCCTGCAATCCGACGACGGGATACTCCGAATTGTGTGGTCGAGCTATGACCCGATCAGCAAAAAGAACCAGATTTTCTACGCTCAGGCTCCTGTCAACGACCTGAGCAAACTGACCAAGTATGCCTTTTCGGATGACATGAACGCACCGGAACCCATTCGTCCCGTTTCCGGGCTGGCAACCGTCACGCGAGACGGTAACAACCTGTCGCCGCAAATTTCCTCTTACGCGAAGAGCGGTGGCGGCGAAGATTTCATCATTACCTGGATGTGTACTTCCACAGACGGCAGAACCGACATCTACTGCATTGATTCCATTGACGCTGTGGTCCAAAAATTGTCCGACAACATTCGGCGTGTGACCAACAGCGATGTCGAGAAAACCAACGTTACCGTCGATGGCAAGAATATCGTCTGGATCGAATCGAATGCCGTCAACGGGATGACAACGCTCAGACTCTACAATACTGATTCACGGTCAACGATCAATCTCTCGGCAGGACTCGCCGGTTCGAGTAGAGCACCGTCCATGTCCGGCGACCATATTGCCTGGGTGCAGACACGAAGTTCGTCGGACAACACGACGAAAATCGTGTACTACCAGATTTCGACGGGTCAAACCTTTGACATTCAATACACGAATATTGACTCTACTTATAAGGAGATTTATGACCTCTATTATTACCAAGACTTCGACACTTACGAAGAATTCCTGGAATATTTTGGTCTGCTTGATTATTTCTATCAGGATGTATATCGCGGCGGCATGGCACCCTGTCTTGACGGCGAGTGGCTTGTGTGGCAGGAACCAAGAGCGGCAAGCGGCGTATTCGATGTGATGGCTTACAACATCCACACGGGTGTTTTCAAAAATCTTACCGCCAACAACGCTGAAAACGATACGAACCCGCAAGTCGTGGGCCAATCGGTCGTCTGGCGTTCCCGATTTGCGGAAGGTTTCGGCGATTCTTATCAATATCAGGTTCGGTTCTACGACTTGAGCATTGACGGTTTCATTCCGCAAACCATTTCCGATTTGAACACCATTGACTTCGAACCGCTGCTCACCGACAAGATGGTCGTTTGGAGATCGGAGCATAATATCACGCGCAGAACCTCGATCAAGGTTGCGACGCGAGAACAGGCTTCGGCCACGGCGACCATCCAAATCGAGGTTCTCCCGGGCGGTGCCGACATCGGTAACAAGGAGTTCAGTGTTATCCTGACGGGCGTGAACGGCGATTTGGCTTCCATTTCCGATGCCGACGAAGCCATTGTCACCATTCTTGATAATCGCGGAACCGGCAAGGGAATTTCCTACGGAACCGCTCCGGCTTCGTATGATACTCTGGCCAAGGACGACGGCGCAAGGCACGTCATCACGAATGCTGTGAATTCCAAAGGCCAATCCGTACAGATCGGGTTTGACACAGGCGGTGTACAAATCTTGGGAGATTGGGTCCCCGGTACTCGTGTCTGCATCGTTGTCAATGCGACAACCAACAGCACGCTCAATATGTGGGTGGACTGGAATGCCAACGCCTTGTTTGGCAACAAAGCCACAGGAACCGCAGACAGCGAGGAGCATGTCAAGCTCTATCAAAACCAATCGACCAACGCATTTGATTACGGCATCCGGTTGGTCGAAGGTCGCAATGAAATTTGGCTGGACATCCCGGCAGACGCCAAATTGGGGCAGACTTATGCCAGGTTGCGTATCACCTCCGAAGCTAACGCACCTGCGGACATGAAGTGGTTCGGAATTGCGAAGGATGGAGAAGTCAAGGACTTGGCCGTCACTATCGTAAAAGGCGGTACCTCCACGACGGACCCGGTTTATGTCCAGGGCGATACGCTGGTGATTCGCAGTTCGGCCATGATGAACGATATTTCCATTGTTCGCGAGACCGGAAAAATTGTTGTGGACTACAACGGAACCCAACAAACCTTCTCGACGGCGGCAACGGCGATTCGTGAAGTCAAAGTCGAAGGAACGCCGGGCGATTCCGTCCGAATCCAGGATTTGGTTACGGAAGAGCATTTTGTTTCTATGGATCCCTTCAATGCGGTCATTACGTCGGATTCGTTGACATTCAGCATCTCCAACACATCCAATATCACGTATGTCGGAAACATGTTGGACGTTGTGGAAATGCGGGATTCCGTCGGCAATGACACCGTTGTGATTGGCCCGAACACCGGCACCATGACCGGACCCGGTGACAATTTTGTCAATACGGTGGAGAATGTTCACCAGATCACGGCGTACTCAATCCGCGGCGGTAATGACAAGCTCACGATGAATGGTTCGTCCAAGGCCGATCAGGTTATGTCATGGATGAACTCGGTCACGATGAGTGATGTCGGCGTCCAAACGGGTGGTCAGGTGAAGCACGACTACTACAACCGGTCGTTTGGCTTTATCGATGTAACGGTGAACGCCGGTGTAAGCCACGCGAATAACATTGCAACGGTCATCGAAAGAGCCGAAGCGGGTGTCCGGCTCACCGCCGACCCGGAAACGGCGAAAGTGGTTCGCGATATTCCCAAGCAGGGACAGGCCTTGAATCTCACGCTCAATGCGTTCAATTCGGTTGTTGTCACCGCACAGGAAAACACGCAACTCGCGGCTTCTCTGGCCGGTTCCGCCGGAAACGACACGTTGATTGCATCGGATATCCAGGTCAACCTGAGCGGAAAACGTACTGACGGTGCAAACTACAGTATCCAAGTCAACCATTTCACCGACTGTGTCGTTGACGCCAAGGCCGGCAAGAACACGGCGCAATTTACTTCGGCCACCGGCGGCGAACATGCTGCGGTTATGAACGATAGAAGGACGGTCGAAGTGTTCACCAACGGCAACGCGATGGATGACGCCTTGCTGAAGATGATCGCCTTCGAAAGCGTGAAGCTCGATGCCGCGAAAAACAGGTGTACCGCCGACATCGCCAGCATCAACAGAGCTTTGATTGAAATCGATCTGATCGGCGACTGGGTCGAAAAGAACCGTTGATCTGGAAACCGAACAGGGTGGTCACGGCGTGATCGCCCTACCTTGGGCATAAAACTTTCTGGCGGAAGCCTTAAGTGAGAAAGTATCAAAATTGCTATTCCCCCATGACACCTGCCACATACACGCAGAATCAGATGCATCATTACCCGAACGGTTTGACGCTCATTTCTGAGGCGATGCCGTGGTGTGAGTCGGTGTCGTGTTCGATGCTCGTTCCCTGCGGAAGCAACGATGATCCGCCTGGGCGGTTGGGGCTGTCGAATCTGACCTGTGAAATGGCACTGCGCGGAGCGGGGCAATACGACAGTCGCTTGTTGATCGAAGCGTTTGAGAACCTCGGTGTTGACCGTGGTGAAACACTGGGCAATACGCACACGACGTATTCCGTTGCGACGCTTTCGGAAAATCTGCCACTGATTTTGCCCGTGATGGCCGACATTCTGCGACGCCCACATTTTCCCACCGATCAACTCGACGCAGGCAAGTCGGTCATCGAACAGGAAATCATCTCTGTCGAAGACGATCCGGTCGGCAAGGTCATGCAGGAATTGACCCGTATTCATCTGCCTGCCCCGTGGGGACTGCCCTGCCACGGCACACTCGAATCGCTTGCCGCGATGACCATTGACGAAATCCGCGAGCATCACGCACGTCGTTACCAGCCCGACGGCATGATCGTCAGCTTGGCGGGTAAAATCGATTGGCCGCGACTCGTCGAGCAAATCGGCGAATTGTTCGGGGATTGGCAAGTGCAGGAACGTCCGGCGGTCATCGAAACGCCAAGCACAACGCGGACGCTGCACATCCCTTACGATTCGGCGCAAACGCACATTGGCATTGCGTTCGACGAAGTGGCATTTCGCGACCCAGACTACCTGCTCGCTTGGGGGGCGGTCGGTATTCTCAGCGGTGGTATGAGCAGCCGACTGTTTACCGAAGTGCGTGAAAAACGCGGATTATGCTATTCGGTCGGTGCGTCGTATTATTCGCTGCGTGATCGCGGCGGCGTGTCCTGCTACTGCGGAACGAGTGCCGAGCGTGCGCAGGAATCGCTTGATGTTTTGCTGGCCGAGTTGCGACGTTTGCGATTGGGCGTCACCGAAAAAGAGGTCGAACTGCTCAAAATTCGGGCGAAAAGCCGGCTCGTCATGCAGCAAGAATCGACCGGCTCGCGTGCGTCGAGTATCGCCCGTGATTGGTATCACCTCGGACGCATTCGCCCCATGGCGGAAATTAAGGAAAAAATTGACGCCCTCAGTAAACCGGCCATTGATGATTTTCTTGTCCGTTCGCCTGAGCGTCCGCTCACTATCGCCACATTGGGGCCATCGCATTCAAAGCCCGCCGCGTAAGCAAGGAACAATGCGACGAGCCGCGTCACGCTCCAGGAACTGAATGACGGCTACAACAAATTGAACAAGCTGTCGGTCCGGGAGCGGATGGAAAAATTCCAGATGCGCCCCGACCGTGCCAACGTGATCGTTCCCGCTGCGAAGATTTTTTCACACATCATGCAGGCGGCAAACATCGACTCGGTTCTGGCACCCAAACTCGGATTGGTCGATGGCCTGATTTACGAATTGTCACAAAAACATCTGGCGTCAAACCGGCTCAAATCTTAATACAATCTTAACAATTGCTTAAAGCAATCTTAAAATAATCATGCTAAAAAAGAAAAGTAAAAATCCAATTTCCACCCTCTTCAATTTTTAACAAGGTAAACCATGCGATTATTTTCCGCGATTGTTACGACATTACTACTGTCGTGTTGCCTGGCAACAAATATTTACGCACAAACCGAAATCAGCATTGACGGTTCCACGACCGTCGGGCCGATTATTGACGCATTCGTGGGTGCGTTTGAAAAATCGCACCCCGATGTTAAATTTTCCGTCAAAAAAACCGGTTCCGGCGATGGTGCCGCCGCGTTGATCGACGGTCGTTGCCAGATCGCTACCATGAGTCGCTTTATGAAAAAAGATGAATATCAAAAAGCGATTGCCGCCGACAAGATGCCGGTGCCGTTTACGATCTGCATGGACGGCGTTTGCATCATCGTGCATCCGTCAAACCCGATTCGTGAGTTGAAAAAGGAACAAGTCAAGGCCATTTACACCGGCAAGGTGACCAATTGGAAGGAAGTCGGGGGGCCGGATTTGCCCATCGTGGCGATCAGCCGCGACACATCAAGCGGAACGTATGAGGTGTTCCACCAGTTGGCCATGGATTCCGAAAAACTCGGCGACAAAGTCGAATACGCCAATGCGAACCCGCAAATTTTCACCCGGGTCAGCACGACGCGCGGTGCTATCGGTTATGTCGGACTGGGCTTCGTCAAAACCGGCGTGAAAGCCGTTCCCTACGAAGGCGTCACACCGAGCAAAAGAACCATTGCAAGCGGCACATACAAACTGTCGCGTCCGCTTTATCTTTTCACCGACGGCTATCCCGAACTCGGCTCGGTGCTTTTGGAATTTTGCAACTTCTTCCTCACCGAAGAGGGACAGGACATCATCGAGGCCAAGGGGTTCGTTCCGTTGACGAGTTATTGAGAAGAAGGGAAGAGGGAAAGGTATACCTTACAACGCCATTGAGGTGACATTTCCTTAGCCAACTTGTGTCCTTTGTGAAAAATCTTTGTGTCCTTTGTGGTTAAAAAACCGTTTTCTTAACCACAAAGGGCACAAAGGTTGCACAAAGTTCACAAAGATAAAAATGTCAGTCTATTGGCGTTCCGCAGTATAAAAGCTCCCTGTCCCCTGCTCCCTGCCCCCTGACCATGAACGACAACCCGCTTTTACTTTCCTGGCGTCAAGATTTCATCCGCTCACAAGTGCGCTGGTGGAGCGGCTGGTTGTTGGCCAGAATTGCCAACATCGCGATGCTGGCCGTGTTTGCGATTTTCGGGTTTATTCTCTGGAAAAGCCTGCTCTTTTTCACGACCACAGGCGGCGATGCTTCTCCTGAAGTGGCGGCAACGACGAGTGTTGTTCAAAATATCTGTGCCCGGCTTTACGAAATGTTCACGTCCTCCGCCTGGCACCCGGAACGTGCCGACCCGGAATTCGGCATGTTGTCGATGCTCTACGGCTCGACGCTCGTGACGCTCGGCGCGATCCTCATCGCCATTCCGATCAGCATCGCCACGGCACTGGTTTTAAGCGACATGGTGCCGTTTCGCGTTCGCCAGTTGATCAAACCGGTCATGGAACTATTGGCCGCGATTCCGTCGGTGGCGTTCGGGTTCTTTGCGATCAAAGTCGTCGCCCCGTGGTTGCAGGAAACCTTCGGCTTTCCGTCGGGAACAAACGCGCTCAATGCGTCGCTGATTCTCGCAATCATGGCGATTCCCACCATCGTCAGCGTGGCCGAAGATGCCCTCACTTCGCTTGGACGCGAACTCCGCGAAGCGTCTTACGCACTCGGCGCAACACGCATGGAAACCCTGCTCAAGGTCGTGATCCCCGCCGCGCACGGTGGCATTCTCACGGCCATTGTGCTCGGCACGATGCGTGCCGTCGGCGAAACGATGGTCGTTTGGATGGCCGCCGGGAATGCGTCGAATTTTCCGACGCCTTGGTATGACGTGAGTGCCGTCATCGGCAGTTTCGGCGAAGCGGTGCGCACCATGACCGCGACCATTGCCGGTGACATGGGCGAAACCTCCGCCGATTCGATTCATCGCAGTGCCCTGTTTGCCGTCGGTTTCGTGCTGTTGCTGTTTACTTTCGTGCTGAACATGCTGACCGAATATCTCTCCCGCAGCTTCAAATCGGGCATGGGGCAAGTCGATCTGGACGACGTTTCTCGCAGAGAGATTTCACGCAGAGACGCAGAGAAAACAAAAATCGCAAAGAATTTTTTAAAAAACTTTGCGGACTCTGCGTCTTGGCGTCTTTGCGTGAAATCCCTGCGAAGACTTAAACACCGGATTCGCCGTGCAATCGCATGGCCGTTCCGCATGATCGGGCAAGTCGGCGAGTTCCTTATGCAACGATTCATCGCCCGCATCGGTGAGACCAATCACCGGCGATTGCGAACGACGGCCAATACCTGTTTTACCGGTGCGAGTTTTCTCGCGGTGCTGTTTCTCGGCCTTGTGCTTGTGGTCGTACTGGGTTCGCTGCTCGGTCAGGGACGCGAAGCCTTCCTGTTCCGCGAAACGGTCGAGCACCGGCTGTTCCTTTCGCAACAATTCAACCGGGGTGACCGCGACAAAGTTGCCGCAGAATTCGCCGATTGCATGGCCGTGAGAATGTCGGTTTACGAAACGCTCAATCGTTTTGCCTGGCTCGCGCCGGAACCGTGTCTCGACAAGGTGGCGAAATGGGACCGTGCCGCGCGCGAGCAAAATGAAAACCGATTGCACAAATTGCAATATGAACTTGAGTTGATGGATGACTCGCCGGAGAAGGATGAACGACAGGTGCAACTTGATGCCGTCGAAGAGGAACTGGAGGAATTTGACCGGGTTTCAAGGCGTTTGGTGCGGTATTTTACGGCGATGTGCGAAGCGGACGACGCCGATGATTTAGCCCGACAGTATGAGCGAATCACGGAAGCGACGGAGGAAGTCGATCTGTCGCAATCGTTGGCACGCCAAATTGTTGAGCTTGCTGTGCAGTATTACGAGTCGGCCAAAGACGTTGATCTGTCGTTGCGGGACACACCGACGCAGGCCGATCCCGATCAAACGTTCGGCGATGCGTTCCGCGAACTTCGCAATCGCATCACGGGTGCTGACGGGAACGGTGCCCTTTTGGGACCGGAGCAACGCGAGGGCATCGACCATCTGCCGCCGGAAATCCGTTTCGGCACGACGCATTGGTGCATGACGCAACAGTACAACCGGCAGTTGCAGCGTGCCGTCGTTTGGCAGGCACAATTCGCCGATGACGGCAGCGTGTTACCCAATTTGCAAACGGAACTCGACCGCCGCGAGTTGTTTCGCAGTGAGTTTTTGCCCGATGAAACCTTCGCGGAACTGCGGGCAAGTCTCGACATCATCAACGAAAAACTCCCGGCCATGATGAACCCGCGTTGGACGGTGTATTGGGGTTATTTTTTTGATCCGGCCATGCCGGGACACTTTCTCGGCGGCGTGGGCGCCGAACTGCTCGGCACTTTGCTCGTGACCTTGTGCGCGATTGTTATTGCGTTGCCGATCGGCGTTGCGACGGCGGCGTATCTCGTCGAAGCGGCTAAAGACAATTGGGCAACGCGCGTCATTCGCCTCAGCATCAACACGCTGGCCGGCGTGCCGAGCATCGTGTTCGGCCTGTTCGGGCTGGCGATTCTCGTGCAATACGTGACCGGCAAGCCGTGTATCATGGCCGGTTCGCTGACGCTGGCACTGCTCGTATTGCCGGTGGTCATTCGGGCAAGCGAAGAAGCGATTCGTGCCGTGCCGAACACGTTCCGCGAAGCGTCGCTCGGTCTCGGTGCGAGTCAGGCACGATGCTTTTTCACCGTAACGCTTCCCGCCGCAATGCCGGGCATACTCACCGGAACAATCCTCGCCATGAGTCGCGCCGCCGGGGAAACGGCACCGCTGCTGTTCACCTGTGCGGTTGCGACGGGCAGTCTTGCGTTGACAAGCAACCCGCTCATGCAGCCGACGCCGATTTTGTCTTACTCCGCCTATGACATCGCCGTCGGCGACCGCCTCGCCGACATGGTGCCTTACAACCAATACGGCCTTGTTGCCGTGCTGATTCTCGTCGTGCTGATTTTGAACGTCACGGCCATCATCATCCGTGGCCGCATCGCCGGGAAATTGCGGGGAGGATGAATTTTAATCGCAGATCGCAAAGTGCAAATCGCAGTGTTTGGAGTGATTTGTTCGCATGTCTTGTAGAGACCAAAAGTTGGTAGAAAACGAGAATCTCTTCAAATACCCATTGTCCCGTAGAGGCAAGATGAAACATCATTTTCACCTCATTTGAAGGGGCGGCGAAATGAGGTAAATGATGTTGATTTCTTTATAGCGAGTGCTACGGAGGTTGTTTTGTTAGGAAAAATGAGGTATAAATAAGGTTTTGTTACGCACAGTCAACCGCTACCCAACTATTCCCTATTCCCTCAACAAGGAGACTTTGATGCGCAAAACAATCCTACCGATGTTGTTCATCATGCCGGTGCTGACTTGCACGGCAATCATGGTGTTCTCGCTCAACACTTTCGCACAGCAACAGGATACGCGACCGGCGGCAATCGGCAATGTTTACTCCATGTACGGCACGATCATTTGTTCATCGGCGGATGATCCCGTGCATGGCTACTATGAAACCTGTGATCAAGGTTCCGACGAGCATGGACCCGTTTTCTACGCTGTTTCGTCGGATGAGTCGGGTTACATCAATGATACGATGGACTCGCTGATCGCCGAACACCTGACCGAGCCTCACACGACATGCGATGCCGCACAAGCATTCCTGGCCGGTTGTCGTCAGAAGCTGCGTTTCACCTTTTCGGAATCGTTGTATGCGGAATTAAAAAGCAAGTATGACGTAGCGCACGGTCGATACGGTTCCATCGAGATGGGCTCCAAGAACCGCAAGGTGAAGGCGCGCATTGACACGGACACCATGACCATCATTGAAATGATCGATATGACCACGGCTGATATCAACTCCAACTATCCCTTTGTACCGGCCAAACTGAAAGAAGCGGACACCCCTCGCACGGGTTGGGCGGCTGATGCGACCGGTCTCAACGGCGGCAAGCCGGATTTGCTTTTGAAAATGAACGGTGTTGACGGTGCCGTGCGCATGAAATACATTCCGGCGGGAACCTTCTTGCAAGGCTCGTATTATTTCCGCGGGTGGCGTTATCAGGATGAGTATCCACACGAGGTGACGCTGACCAAGGCTTTCTATATGATGGAGATTCCCGTGACGCAAAAAATGTGGAAAGATTACGGCTTGACCGTACCGACTACATTTCCTCGTTACGGCGAGACACGGGATATTCCTGCGGAGTGTTTCGGCGACAACAAGGCACTGTTTGGCGCGACCAAGCCGCAAATGGATGCTTTTATCCAAAAACTGGCTGAGGAAAACGGCTTGACGGTGGGAACAACCTACTCCGCCGGCGGAGCGTTGCGTCTGCCTTCGGACGCTGAATGGGAGTATGCTTTTCGCGTGGGGGATTCGTGTATCGACTTCCAGGATCGCTATCAAAACATGCGGGTTCCGGCCGGTGCCGACGTGAAATCAGGGGAGGCCAACGGTTGGGGGCTTTACAGCATGTTGATCGACAATTCCTACCACTTTGTTGCCACCGGCAAGCGCGACAACGTGCGTGTTCCCGAGATCGATCCGGCGTGGAAATTCTATGCCGGTGACAGTAAGGTCAAGGGCGGCATGCACTACACCACTCGGGCACCTTCCATGCACGGCAAGGGTTCGGACAATGCCGAGAACGACGAAGGTACCTTTATGTGTTTTCGCCTTATCGTTTACGATGCCGACGCGGTGATCCCATCACGCGGGTTGAAGTAAGAAGGTGTCTTTAACTGACATTCCTACTACCGCTCAACCAAAACGCAATCCCCGATTTCAAGCGTGGCTTCGCGGGATTGCGTGTTGAAGCCGACGGACAGCGAGTTGACGGTTTCGAGGTCGAGCCTGCCGTTGGGGTCGGGTGGAGTTGCGCCGCAATAAACGAGGCGGTCAAAGGGGATTTGCACCGCGTGCCACTCACCGTCGGCGGGAAACAGCGACGCTTCGCTCATGTAACCGGCACCGGTGTCGCGTTCGTGCAGGAAAAATCGCGGCGTTGTGTCTCCCCACGCTCTGGCACGCAAAATCACGCCGGAATATTGCGTAAGATCAATTCCTTCCGGCACGGCCAAACGCGGATAGCACCATTTGTCAACATCGCCGAAGGTACATTTCAACGTCACGCCGCCGCTTTCTGTCGCGTCGATGCTCAAACTGCCCGATGCCGACGGCCTCCATTCCTCCGCCGAAATGGCAAGCGGAACGTTGTTTTGGTGCGTTTCGAGCAAGCCTTCCCAGGTCGGTTCGTTCAAAAACCGGAGTTGCAGCGTGGGATAAACGGCAGGGATGCCCATTGATGTCATTTCCCACATCCGAGAGACAATACCATACTGAATACGAAATTCTTCCAACATTTCCGCTTCTTTTTTGAACGTAATACGGTGTTCAAGCTGTGTTGGAAGGTCATTTTTGAGTTGCTGCCATCCCCGTTGCGTTGTTGGAGGTGCAACCAACGCCATAAAGAGTGTCGATGAATCAGAAACGTCAGGATTAATAGCAGCCGTGGCATTAACAACGGCGAAATTGGTTTTACCACTTTCATCAGTTGCCAGATTATATGTTGTTAATGGCAAACGCAATTCAGTGGACGCATCACATTTGATTCGGTATCCAGCACTGCCAGACTCGAATTGACTGTCGTCGAACACGGTAACGATCGGCCATGCTCTGAGATTGGCAAACTCAAAAATACGCGGTTTCTTCGCACCGTCAAGCATTTTCATCGCCGGAGTGTCCGCATCAATCAATCCCTCCGGCACTTTCGCATAAAGATAAATGAGACCGTTTGTGACGACCAGCGGGCTAATCGGCAACGACTCGCCGGTGACGGATTCCGCTTTGATGACCTCAAGCGACGTGGGTAATGCAGCCAATTCCGTCGGTTGCATGTTGCCGGTGTAAAGCACGATGACGGCGTTGTCGTCCTGCGAATTACGAGGGCGAAACACCCTGGCACGCATCACCTGCGGCAACGACTCGGCAACGAAAAATGTACTTGACGTCAAATCGCCGACGTACTCTGTGTGTGCCAGCACGCGAATCATCTGGGCATAGCCCGCCATCGAACGCAACGGCGTCCCCTGACGGTCGAGCATCCCGAAGTTGTTGTCGTTCTCCTCGTAATACGGCAGCACAAACGGGAAATACCGTGCCACGCCGCAACATTTCGATTCCACGCCCTTCATCACGATGTCGGTCACACTCTCTAAATCCTGCTCGACCGGCGGACGATCCGGCCCCTTCTTCCACGGACGGCCGCATTCGGTCAGCCAAAGCGGAAGGTTGAGCCGCTGATATTTTTCGATCAACGCTTCCATACTCGGCGCACGGTCGTAAGTGTGAAAGCTGAACACGTCGATCAGCTCGCCCATTTGATTCGCCATGGCCGTGTTGATCCAATCGTCGTTGTGATGCGCGACCACGCCGCCGACGAGCGGTTTCTTCATGCCGTCCTGCTGAAAACGATACGCCAGCGTTTTGACGAGTGCCACGTATTGATCCGCCGGGAGGTCGCCGCCGAAAAAGATGTCCGGCTCATTCCAAACCTCGACCGCCCCCCAACTGTCCTGCCACTGTTCGGCAATCGCGTGCCAGGCGTCGGCGTATTGTGCAAGGTTTTTCGGATAAGCCTTCACTTTGCCCATCCACTCGGGCGCGTCGTGCGACATTTCAAGCACCTCAATGCCGTGCTTTTTGTAAGTCTGCCGCAAGGTGTCGTAACGATTTCGCGTTTGCCAGTCGAATTTGCCTTCTTCCGGTGCAACACCGGCCAGCCGAAACCGCTCGCGCATCATGCCGATGCCGGAACGCTTCGCCGACTTGATGATGCCTTCTCGCAAATCGTCTTCCCGTACCAACCACGATAACCCCGCGTCAATGGCAAAAAACTCGTCGAACGGCTCAACCGCCGCCGATAGCGACACGATGCCGAAACGCTCGCCGCCAAACTGCTCGCCGATTGTGTCGAACGCGATTTCCCAATAACCCTGCGGCAGCGTCACCGTTGCCGTAACTTGGTTGGCGTCATATTGCGCAACACCGGTCGTGGTTGGCTTTGCATTGACGTCGAATACCGTAAACGCCAATTGCTCCGTTGTTGGTGGTGTCGTCGCAGTCCAACGCAACGTTGCCTCTTGCTCCGGCGCGACATAAAATTCCGAAACATCAGCCGGTATAAACTCGTCGGTAACGGCAAACGGTGTCAATATTAGTACTGTCAGAAGGAAATTTGTGAGTAATATCACCCGTCTCATGATTGCCCTTTGCACAGAAGTCCTTTTTTCTCGCCGCAACACTCAATCATGTTACACCAAACGGGCCAAGAAAGCAAGCCCCGGATTTTCAAGCCAGAATGATTGCCCCACCAGACCTTAATTTGTGGGTGGTAGCCGGGAACGTAACGAAGTGAAGTGACCGGGTCATTCCGCATTCGATCCGGTCACTGCGCTACACTCCGTTCCCGGCTGCCATTTGAAACCCATCTTTTAGAGGATTGGTGGGGTAGTAGTCGTGTCAGGAATCGCGAGAATCCTGGTGCAGTAACGTCTTATTGTAGTAACTCAACACGACGCGTTCGAAGGGACGTTTCATGCGGGCAAAGAACGGTTCTTCCTCCGGGCGCAACGGTTTGACGAGAATGCTGCGTATTCCCGCCAGATTGGCTGCCATAACATCGGCAAAGATTTGGTCGCCGACCAGGGCCGTATAATCCGGATCAAGATAGAGCATTTTCATTGCCCTTCGGCAACCGGAAGGAAAGGGCTTGTAAGCGGGGGCCAAAAACGGCAGATCAAGTTCGTTCGCCAATTGTTCAATGCGACGTCTGCGACCGTTGGAAAGCAGACAAAACTCGAACCCCTGTTCTCTCTTGCGGTTAAGCCATTCGGCAATATCCGGCAAGAGCGTTTTGCTCCTGTAATATTTGAGCGTACTATCCACATCCAATAAGATGGAATAGATTTCCTGTTCCCTAAGCCAGTCGCAGTGAATTTCTGTGATACTGTCAAAACAGTGGTTGGGAAAAAGAAAGTTCAGCATTTCAATAATGTTACGATTATGATGTGATTTTCCGGGGTACGTGGGTAAATGATTGAAATCAAAATTTTCGTTGCATTTTTGGCTTCAATATACCATAACATACGTTATGATAATAAAATGGAAAAATATAATGACGCTGAATGACGACAAATATGATAATCGTGCAATTATGCAGCTGTTCCGATCTTCAACAATTTAGTAAACTCTTTAAGTTTCATATGTGGATAAGTAATTATTATGGCAATCAATAGGAATAATATTCGTGATATATCGTTTGGAACGGCAATTTTGCGTGGCGTCCTTGTTTTCGACGGGCCTATGGGAACCGAATTGTATCGGCACCATATTTTCACAAACCGTTGTTATGACGAACTGAACTTAAGTGAACCTGGTTTGATCAAAAGCGTTCACCAGGATTATTGTGACGCAGGGGCGGATGTTTTGACGACCAACACCTACGGCGCGAACAGAATTTCGCTCGAAAAACATGGGTTTGCGGATCAAGTTGCAAAAATCAATATGGCCGGGGTTCAAATTGCTCGCGAAGTCGCCGCGGAAGCAGGTCGCGATGTTTACATCGCCGGTTCAGTGGGGTCGATCCTTTCGGCGGCGCATTCGGAAGCCAAGCGGATCGAAGTCATTCTTGAACAAGTATCGGCACTTGCAGCGGTGGGAGTTGACGTCATTATTTTTGAAACGCAACCATCCCGTGCAGCACTGGAACTTTGTGCCAAAGCCATGCGGCAGGCACCGGAAATTCCGTACATTTTATCGTGCGCCATCGTCCATGGCTGCGAGTCGGTTTCCGGTGAAACGGTACAACGATTGCTCGCACCGGTTGACGGGGAACGGCAGCCCGCGGCGGTTGGCGTCAATTGCGGAATCGGCCCGGACGGCATGTTGGAAGTCGTTGAACAGGCGATGCAGGTGACAAAGCTACCGCTGATCGTGCAACCGAACGCAGGCACTCCCAAAGATTTTGAAGGCCGCACGATTTACTACTGCTCGCCGGAGTACATTGCGACTTACGCGATGCGATATGTCAATCTCGGTGCGGCGGCCATCGGTGGTTGCTGCGGGACGACACCGGAACACATTCGCGAAATCGCGAAAATGGTCAAGCCGCTTTCCCGCGCGAGAAACACGCATGCGGATGTCTTGCAACACCTGCAAACGGACGTCGAAGAAAAATCGGAAATGCCGTTTTCCGAGCGTTCCCGCTTTGCCTGGAAATTGGCCCATCGCCAATGGGTCACGAGTATCGAACTTGTGCCGCCGCGCGGGTACGACCTTTCGACGATCATCGACAAAGGCAAAATACTGCACAGGCACGGCATCGACGCGATCAACCTGCCCGACGGCCCGCGTGCCAGTTCGCGGATTTCGTCGCTCATTGTCGCGGAACATTTGCAGAACGAAGCCCGCATTGAGGCGATTTTGCACTTGTGTTGCCGTGACCGAAACCTGATCGGAATGCAGGCCGACCTGCTGGGCTGTGCCGCCTCCGGGATTCGCAACCTGCTTTTCATTACCGGCGACCCGCCGAAACTGGGGCATTACCCCAACGCAACCGGCGTGTTCGATACCGACTCCATCGGATTGTGCGCGGTGCAGCAGCGGCTTAATCGCGGCGTCGATCTCGGCGGCCAGGCCATCGAACCACCGACCAATGCGGTCATCGGCGTGGGACTTGACCCGACGGCACTCGACCGGAAACGCGAAATCGATCGTTTCCGCCGGAAAATCGACGCCGGTGCCGAGTTTGCCATCACGCAACCGGTGTTTGACCCGGACTTCTTGAAATCGTTTCTTGATGAGATCGGCGAATGTCCGATCCCGGTGATTGCCGGAGTTTGGCCGTTGGCGAGCTACCGTAACGCCCAGTTCATGAAAAACGAAGTGCCGGGCATCGTCATTCCCGATACCATCATGCGACGCATGCAAGAAGTTTCAACACAGTCGGAAGTTTCAACACAGTCGCGCGACGATCAACTTGCCGTCGGTATTGAAATCGCCCGCGAATCCATCGCCGCTGTGCGCGATTTCGTTTCCGGAGTACAGATCAGTGCCCCTTTCGGACGAATCGAAATCGCACTGGCCGTTGTTGAGTGATGGTTGTCAGGTTTGGTCACGGAACGCGGCTTTGATTCTACGGAACAACTTGTTTTTGCGTGACTTCTAGGAATCACCGGTCATTCGGTCGATTCTCATTTGCAAATCGCGGACGGTCTCTTTGAGTTCTTTGAGTTCACGGCGCATTTCAGGTAATTTGGCTTTGGCGACCTGCATACGCATCTGCTCTTTCTCCGGCGTTGCCGGAATACCGACGAGTCGGGCACCTTCGGGAACGTCGCCGATGACGCCGGCCATGGCACCGAGTACGGCACCGTTTCCGACATGCACGTGATCCCGCACGCCGACCCGACCGGCCATGACGACATAATCGCCGGTGGTCGAACTGCCGGCGATTCCGGTCCCGGCACAGATGAGATTGAATTTTCCGATCCGGCAATTGTGGGCGATCATCACCAGATTGTCGATTTTTGTTCCGTCGCCGATGGAAGTTGGCCCATAAGTTCCGCGGTCGATGGTGCTGCAAGCCCCGACTTCGACATCATCGCCAAGGACTGTGTTCCCCAACTGTTGGGAGAGTATGTGCGTTCCGTTGGACGAATCGTAACCGAATCCGTAAGCCCCCAATACGGCACAGGCATGGACGATGCAACGTCGGCCAAGTATCGTGTTTTCGTAGAGTACCGCATTGGGGAAAATCACCGAATAGGGACCGATTTTGCAGCCTGCCAAAATTCGCACACCGGCTCCGATTGTCACATGATCACCGATTTCAACTTCGTTTTCAATGACGGTATAAGGGCCAATGGAAACGTCTTTGCCCAGGACAACGTTTGCATCAATGATCGCCATGGGGTGAATTTCCCGCTTGCGAAGCTCGCGAGGCGGACAAAAATGGCGGACAATCATTTCAAAAGCGGCAACGGCATCATCAACCTGAATCACGGCAAACTGATCGGACTGCACGTCGCGGGGAACAACAATCGCCGATGCACGGCAATTTGTCAGATAAGAAGATTTGTCCGCATGGGAAAGAAATGTGATATCGCCCTTTTCAGCATTATGCACCGGAGCAGCCCCGGAAATGACGAGGTTTTCATCCCCGACAATGGTTCCACCGACCAATTTTGCCAACTCCGCCAAAGGATAAGTCATGTCAGTACCGCCTGAAGGACTTGAAAAATATGTTCCGGTTCCGCCATGCGTCCCATCCCGACTTCGCCGCAACTGAGCCGCCCGCTCTCCGGCCCGACAAACAGGACACCGTCGTCCTTCAACTGCGTCCAATTTCGTTGTACCGCTTTTTTCACCCACATTTCGCAATTCATCGCCGGGGCAACGACGACCGGTCCGCAAAACGAAAGGTAAACCGTGCTGAGTAAATCGTCCGCAATACCACCGGCCATTTTGCCCAGGATGTTCGCCGTTGCCGGTGCGATGCACAACAACTCGGCTTCCCGCGACAGTTCGATATGTGCGTGAATTTTCGTTGCGTCGAACAAATCGATGCGGACAGACCGGCCGGTCAGTGCCTCGAAGGTTCGCGGACGTATCAGCTCCGTCGCCGAACGGGTCATGATGACCGTCACACCCGCTCCGGCCTGCACAAGCTTACTCGCCAACACTGCCGCCTTATACGCCGCAATACCACCGGTCACGCCCAACAGGATTTCGCGCCCTTGCATGATTCCAACTCAGCTCAAAATTTATTTTTATGACAGGATTT
>Ga0082212_10001030_pt1 | contig 40786 bp, 47 predicted proteins | sample TergutNt197P3_FD_71548 | JGI IMG/M metagenome (GOLD analysis project Ga0082212, IMG submission 71548) | Neocapritermes taracua P3 segment gut microbial communities from Petit-Saut dam, French Guiana - Nt197 P3 | ecosystem: Host-associated > Arthropoda: Insects > Digestive system > Gut ...
ATGGTGTTGGTAGTGGTTTTTGTTTTAAAGCTGGATTTACAAGTGGTGGCAGTGATGTAATGAAACAAATGGTAGCTAAATACGGAAGAAAATCAATGGGACAGGCGACAATATATGTTGAAGGTGTTATCGTATCAATCGGGCTATTCTTCTTTGGATGGCAAGCCTTCATTTATTCAGTTTTATCAATTGCTGTTATTAGTTTCTTAACAGACAAAGTAATTCTCGGTATTTCAGAATATAAGACATTCCAAATAATTACCGAAAAAGAAAAAGAAGTAAAACAGTTTATTTTAAATCAATTACATCATGGAGTAACAGTAATTAACGTTGAAGGTGGTTTTACTGGCCATAATAAGAAAATATTACTGTGTACTATTCCTTCAAAAGAATATTTCTTATTCAAAGAGGGAGTTCATCATGTTGATAATAAAGCCTTCTTCATTGTTACTGATACTTATGAAGTTAAGGGTGGAAAGTAGGAAGTTTATGGATTTAATTAGATTTAATAATGTTAAAAAAACTTATAAAACAGGTGTAACCGCTGTTCAAGGATTAAATTTAACTATTGAAAAAGGTGAATTTGTCTTTATAATTGGTTCTACCGGTTGTGGTAAAAGTACTTTAATTAAAATGCTTTATCGTGAAGAAAGGCCAACATCAGGTCAAATAATTGTTGGCGGGGCAAATGTTGGAAAATTGCGCAACGGAAAAGTATATAAGATAAGAAGAAAAATAGGTGTTGTTTTTCAAGACTTTAAATTATTACCAAAATCAACAGTATATGAAAATGTAGCTTTTGCTTTAGAAATATTTGGTGTTCCTAAAGACGAAATTCATGCGAAAGTAATTAAAGTATTAGAATTAGTCGGTTTAAAACACAAAATAAAAAGTTACCCGAATCAATTATCTGGCGGGGAGCAGCAAAGAGTTGCGATTGCAAGGGCAATTGTTAATGGACCAAAGATTTTAATATGTGATGAGCCTACTGGTAATTTAGACCCGACCACTAGTATGGAAATTATGAAAGTTTTAGAAGAAATTAATAAATTAGGGACGACAGTTATTATGGTTACGCATAGTATCGATATTGTTAAAGAGTTAAATAGAAGAGTTATAGTGTTAGAACAAGGAAGGGTTTTAAAAGACCATAAAGAAGGGACGTACAGATACAGTGAAGGCGTTTAGAATAATAAGTAGAAATATAAGGGATGCCTTTAAAGGTGTATTTAGAAACTTTTCTTTATCACTCGCATCAATATCATGTATAACAATAACTCTAATTGTCGTAGCCGTTTCCATAATTTTATCCTATAACGTTAATAATTTTACTACTTTGGTTGAAAAAGATGTAACAATAGTGGCCTTTTTGGATAATGAACTTAGTGATAGTGAAATAGACGACATTAATAATCAAATAGGTAGTCTTGATAACGTAGAAAAATATGAATTCAACTCTAAATCAGATATTACTAAAGAAATGATGGAATCGTCAGAAATATTTAAAAGTATAATGAAAAACTGGACCGATGATGAAAATCCAATTCAAAATACTTTCCAAGTAAAAGTGATTGACATCAAGCATATTGATGTGGTTGCCGATAAAATAAAAGATATAAAAGGCGTTACGTTAGTAAAATATGGTGAAGGAATGGTTGAACAACTAGTTAGCGCATTCGATGTTATTCAAAAGGTTTGTATTATTTCGGTTATTGCTTTAGTTTTAGTAACCGCATTCTTAATTTCCAATACTATTAAAATAACTATTACATCACGTAATAGAGAGATTAATATTATGCGATTAATTGGTGCTTCTAACTTAAATATTAAAGTACCGTTTATGATTGAAGGTCTAGTATTAGGAGTACTAGGTTCAATAATTCCTATTTTAGTAACCATTTATGGTTATATGGAAGTATATAAAAATTTCAATGGTCAATTATTCTCCCCATTTATTAAACTTATTCCTCCAGTACCATTTGTTTATACCATCTCTTTAATTTTAATTGGTATTGGTGTATTAGTCGGAATGTTTGGTTCGTGGAGAGCTGTTAGAAAACATTTAAAAATATGATTATTGATAACATTAAAAGAATTAAAGAGGAAATACCTAGTAATGTCCTGTTAGTCGCAGTAACTAAAACTAGGAGTGTAGATGAGATAAACCAAGCTATTAAGGCCGGAATTACCGACATTGGCGAAAACAAAGTTCAAGAGATAGTTAGGAAATATGATAGTCTTTTGCCTGTTAATATTCATATGATAGGGCATTTGCAAACAAACAAAGTAAAGGATATTGTGGGCAAAGTTTGTTTAATTCATTCGGTAGATTCTTTTAGATTAGCTGATGAAATAAATAAACAATGCCAAAAACAAAATACCAAAATGGATATTTTAATTCAGGTTAATGTTGCACGTGAAAATACCAAGTTTGGTATTAATGAAGAGGAACTAAAATCATTAATAGAAAAGATATTACAAAATCATGAAAACATAACCATTAAAGGGTTAATGACAATAGCACCTATAGAGGGCAATGCCAATATAGTGTTTAAGAAATTAAAATTATTATTTGAAGATTTAAAATCAATAGAACATCCAAGACTAAGGCTACAGTATCTCTCTATGGGCATGACTAATGATTATATGGAAGCCATAAAGGAAGGCTCTAACTTAATAAGGATAGGGACTGGTATTTTTGGCGAAAGAAAATAAGGTGCATAAGCATCTTATTTTAATCATATACTTACATTGGTGATGATATGGAATTAAATATCGGTGATAAGGTAACAAGAAATTCTCATGGAAATGATATAGTATTTATAATTGTTGAAATAGAGGATGGTGTATGTAAGCTTAAAGGCGTTAATGTCAGATTATTAGTTGATGCAGAAGTAAATGATTTAAAAAAACATAACGACGAAGATATCGAGAATGAAAAAGATTTTTTAGACAGATTAGATACTAGTGCCGACTTAGATAGGAATGATTATTTTTATTTACCGGGAAAGATACTTCACATCGACAGTGATAATGATTATCTAAATCGATGTTTAGATTACTATAAAAAAATAAACATCTGGGCAAAAGGTATTAACGAAAGAGAAGACCAAATCTCTAATCATATTAGTCAGTGGCTAGAAGAATATAAACCTAATATTGTAGTAATAACTGGGCATGATGCCTATTATAAACGTAGTGGTGGTAAGGAAGATTTAAACGCTTATCGAAGTAGCGCAGTATTCGTTGAAGCCGTGAGGAAAGCTAGAGAATATGAAAGTAGTCATGAAAAACTAGTTATTTTTGCAGGTGCTTGCGGGTCGTGTTATGAAGAATTAATCAAAGCCGGAGCTAATTTTGCTTCTAGTCCCAAAAGAATTAATATTCATGCTTTAGACCCAGCTATTGTGGCTTCTAAAATGAGTACGGCTGACATCAATAAAGATATCGACATAAAAAATATTTTAGAAAAAACAAAATATGGTAAAGATGGCATAGGCGGAATAATAACGAGAGGAACAATGTATGTTGGATATCCTCGATAAAGGTGTTTGTGATAACAATACCATAAGAAAAGCCCTCGCCAGATATTTAGGAGAAACTGTAAAAATAAAATATAATTTAGGTCGAAATAAATATGAAACATATGAAGTAACTATTAAAAATTTATACAATTGTGTTTTCCTGGTCGAGGTTAATAACGAGAATCGCGTTATGAAATCGTTCTCATATGCCGATATTATCACAAAAACTATCAAGATTTACGATAATTGATGATTTTTCTTGCCTTTTTATGGAAATTGATGTATACTGATGGTGGAAACTAGAAGTACCAGAAGGGAGAGGTAAGCTTGAAGATTACATCAGTAAATGTTCGAAAAATTGAAAAGGAAAATTCTCGTATTCGTGGAATTGCATCAGTAGTTCTTGAAGACTGTTTTGCAATTCACGGAATTAGAATTATCGAAGGTGATGGTGGGTTATTTATTGCTATGCCAAGTCGCAAAACCAATAATGAAGAATACCACGACATTGCCCATCCTATAACTCAAGAATGTCGTAAGATGTTTGAAGACGCAATTATTGAAGAATATAATAACACAAAAGACGAATAAGTCTTTTTTTCGTGCATATATTTACCATAGGAGGGCTAAATATGGACAAGGATACAATTTCTTCACTAACACATGGGATTACACTTAGTGAGCGAAAAAGCATTATTATTACCGGAGTTAAAAAAATCGATAGTTTTGATGAAGACGAATTTTATTTAGAAACATCAATGGGAGATTTAATTATAAAAGGCGAAGAATTAGAGATAATTAAATTAGATACTTATCAAGGAAACGTTTCGATAAAAGGCAAAGTAGATAGTCTTAATTATACGGAAATCGGTAAGAAAAATAAAGAAAGTGGCGTATTTAACAAGCTATTTAAATAATGGATTTACAAACACAAATTATTGTTTTAGCTTTTTCTTTTATATACGGTATTTTTTTTGCTTTATTTACCGGAGTAAATTATAAGATTATCTATAATGAAAAAAAATGGATAAAACTACTAGGAACTTCTTTGGTTGTTTTAATTAGTGTATTGTCATATTTCTTAATACTTAGAGAAATAAACTATGCCCAGTTTCACCCATACTGTTTACTTGTGTTAACCTTGGGCTTTTGGATAGGAAATAGGATTGTCAAACGTTTTAAAAGGTGATACACTTATTATAGGTGAATATCATGGCAAGAAAGAAAGTAACGAAGGCAGCAAAAAGACGATTAACACTTTTAACCCCAATTGTGATTTTAGCAATTGGGTATTTAGTCTTTACTTTAGTTACTACTGTTTACCAACTATATTCTTTGCACAATGAAAAAACCCAGTTAAAAAGTAATCTCACTGATTTAAAAGGCGAGTCTGAAGAATTAAAAAATGAAATAAATAAGTTACAAGATAAAGATTATGTTGCTAGATACGCTAGAGAAACGTATTTTTATACCAAAGATGGAGAATATGTTATTAAAGTTCCTAAAAAAGAACAAAAAAAAGAACAAGAATCTTTCACCTTTAATGAAGAATATATCATATATGGTGGAGCTGGATTAAGTGCTTTAGTACTTTTATATATCATGGTTAAAGCCAGGAAGAGAAAGAAAAAGAAACAAAAAATTCAAACAAAGAAAAAGGCCTAACAAGGCTTTTTATAATTTAAAATCGTCTATAATGTCGTCAGTCATATCTTTCCCATCAAAATAAAATCTAGTTTTAAAGTTAATAATTAAAGCTACTAAATTAGAAGGAAATGATTTAACTAGTTTATTATAATCAGTAATTATATCGTTATAATATTTTCTAAAAGCCACTATTTCAGCTTCTGATTCATTTAAAGCAATATCAATCCTAGTAAAAATTTCACTGTTTTTAAGCTCAGGGTATTCTTCTTTATATTTATTAAACTCTTTAATTCCTTCGTATAATTGACGGTCTAAATCAAAATTAGTTAATTTACGTGAACGGAGTTTAACAATTATATTTAAAATTTCCTCATCAGTTTTAATATTAGCTTTTATAATATCAATTGATTTGTTTAATAAATCAAATCTTTTTCTTAATATAGAATCAATATTAGCTTCGGCTTCATTAATTCTAATAACATAGGCCTGAAATCTATTAAATGTACCTGCAATCAATAATATAATAATACAAGCAAGTAAAAAAACAGTCATACCAATAATAAATATGTTCATACTACCACCTAGTATTCATTATAGCAAATTTCCTCGTCCATTTCAATTGTTTGCTAAAAATTCAGAGCCAGAAATTATTCTTTCGTTTGATCTAATATAATCAATATAAATCGTTGGGATTACATACCAATCACCAGTTTTAGGATCACTTAAAATAATATAATCTTTTTCTGATTCTTCGATAATACCCAAAAATATTTTATCTCGCCACTCATTAGAATCAGGGTATGAAGTATATATTTCAACTTGTTTCCCTTTGTTTAATTTTAAAAGATTGTGAATGTATGAAGTTTCAAAGGAATTATCAATATAAGTAGGCAATGTTTTAGTCATTCCATTATCGCGATATATGGTTCTATTAGGAAATGTATTTTGATTTACAAAATTATTGTTCACTTTTATCACCCTTTCTATAAAAATATATTTAATAGCCCATTTAAATATGATATAATTGGTATTGTAGAATATAGAATATAATTAATAGATAAAAAGAATAAGGAGTGAGAATATGAAAATAACAGTAGGAGTATCGGCAAGACATGTTCATTTAACAGAAGAAATATATGAGAAGTTATTTGGGGACACTAATTTAGTAAAAAAAGCTGACCTTGACCAACCAGGACAGTTTGCGAGTGAAAGTGTCATCACAATTAAAAATGGTGATAGACAAATAAATAATGTTAGGGTTATTGGCCCTTTAAGAGACTATAATCAAATAGAAGTATCAAGAACAGATTGTTATACTTTAAAAGTAAATCCACCAGTAAGGTCTTCAGGCGATGTATTTGGCAGCAAGCCAATAACCTTAGTGGGTCCCAAAGGAGAAGTAACTTTAGAAGAAGGACTTATTATCGCTAGTAGACATATCCATATTAGTAAAGAAGAAAAAGAAAGGTATGGTCTTAGCGATATTAATAAAGTATGTATTAGAGTAGATGGTGAAAAAGCTGGTATTATGAAAAATGTTTATCTTATAGAAAGAGAACCATCAAATTTTGCCCTTCATTTAGATACTGATGATGCTAATGCATTTAATATAAAAACAGGCGATAAAGTCGAGGTTTTATATTAAAAAAATAACATTTAGAAAAAATCTAAATGTTTTTTAATATCCGCTCCAAATTGTTGCAACAAAACACTCCAAATCTTTGAAACAAAACACCCCAAATTGTTGCAACGATATTGATTTTTTTTCTGATTTAGCGTATACTATGTATAGGTGATAAAAATGAAATATATTAAAAGAATAGTTGATGAGGAAATTGCAACAAAATTAAGTGTTATGGGTGCTATATTAATTAAAGGTCCAAAATGGTGTGGTAAAACGACAAGTGCCAAACAACTAGCAAAAAGTGTTTTGGAAATGCAAAATCCTGATTTGCATGAAAATCAGTTAGAATTAGCTAGAACAAAGCCTTCTTTATTGCTTGAGGGAAACAAACCTAGATTGTTGGATGAATGGCAACTGGCACCTGTTTTGTGGGATGCGGTAAGATATTCAGTTGATAAAGTTAGTATTCCTGGGCAATATATATTAACTGGTTCGGCCACTCCAATTGATGATCCAAATAGACATAGTGGCGTTGGACGTTTTGCCTTTATTACAATGAAATCAATGACATTATATGAAAGTGGCGAGTCAAACGGCAGTATATCATTGAAAGAGCTTTTTGATGGAGGCGCCAATATCGATGGAAAAAGAACAGATTTAACTTATGAAAATCTTGCATTTATACTATGTCGTGGAGGCTGGCCAAGTGCTATAAAATTAGAAGGGAAAAAAGCTTTAGAAATTTCAAAAAGTTATTTAGAGGTTTTATGTGATTCCGATATATCTAGAGTTGATAATGTTAAGCGAGATCCGCATCTTGCTAGAATAATTGTTAAATCGTATGCGAGACAAATATCTACTATCAATTCTAATCAAGCATTATATGATGATATAAGATCGCAACATGCTGATGTAAGCGAAAGAACAATAATGGATTATCTTGGAGTATTAAAAAGATTATTCATAATTGAAGAAATAGAATCATGGAATCCGAATATAAGATCCAAAACCTCAATCAGATCAGCTCCTAAAAAAAGTATGGTTGATCCCTCGATTGCGACGGCTGCCTTAGAGTGTTCTCCCGAGGAATTGATGATGGATATAAAAACATATGGATTATTATTTGAAAATTTAGTTAATAGAGATTTGAGTGTATATGTAAATAAAATTGGTGGGTATATAAACCATTTCCGTGACAGATTTGGCTTAGAATGTGATAATGTTATTCATCTTAACAACGGCAAATATGCATTAGTAGAAGTAAAACTTAGTGGTTCTAAAATAAAAGAGGCCGAAGAACATCTATTAAAATTAAAAGCGTTGATTAACGAAAACAAAAAACTCAGAGAACCAGAATTTTTAATGATTATTACGGCTACAGATTTAGCGTATACAACTGAAGCAGGTATTCATGTCGTTCCTATAGGCTGTTTAAAAGATTAAAATTATATATAAATAGTAGAAATATTCTGCTTTTTTCATTCGGTTTTAATAGTCGGAATAATATCGTCCAAACTATATTTTTTAGAAGGTTCGGTTCCTTTAATAAAGTACATAACCCTAGCTTTTTTACCATCGGTAGCTAAATCACCACTTATAGGATTAATCGCCACACCGACTACATTATTAGGTGTTTTAAACCAATTATCGTCTTTATCTTTCAAATAGTTTTCCATAATATCAATCCAAGTGTTTTTAATATTTGAGCTATCATTACTATCAACGGATTTATTGTCGTCATAGCCAGTCCATAAACCAACCAATAAATCTTTATTATAACCAAATACCAAGTTATCAGTATCAGTAGTCCCTGTTTTAATCGCATAAGTTCTACTTATTTTTGGCGAAATACTATAACAAGTAGGAGTATTATAATCAATAAATTCTTTCGCATAAGTCGTAGTTAATAATTCATTTAAAACATAAACAGTATTCTTATTCAAAACATTTTCCGGATTTGGAGTATATTCATATAAAATATTACCCTCAATATCAGTAACCTTACTGATAAAATAAGGCTGCACCTTATTTCCTTCATTAGCTAAAGTCGCATAAGCCCTCATCATTTCCATCATATTTATCTCTTCAGCTCCTAAAGCTAAAGAAGGTAGTTCATTAACCTTTTTATTAATACCAACTCTTTTAAGCATACTAACTAAGTTATTTTCACCTAAAAACAAATGTGTTTTAACCGCATAAATATTATCTGAATACGCAATCGCTGCCGCTAAACTAATTGGTTTATTAGGGTATTCGTTGTTATAGTTTTTTGGAGAATACGTCTTGTTATTATCAAAAGTAAAAGTAGTTTTCTCACTAATAAAAGTCGTTGATGGGGTAAACCCATTTTCTAAAGCCGAATAATATAAAAACGGCTTAATAGTCGAACCTACTTGTCTAGTAGCTTGCGTTGCTCTATTATATTGACTTTTATTATAATCTTTGCCACCACTTAAAGCTAAAACCTTTCCAGTATTAGGGTCCATAACCACGCCCGCAAACTGAATATCGTCTTTATCAATATTCTTATGGGCACTTTCTTCTAAAATCTTTTGAGCGTTTAAATCTAAGTTAGTATATACCTTTAACCCACCCGTATCTAAGAAAGACGCTGGTATGGAATCAATTGTTTCTAACTCAGCCATAACCGCATCTTGATAGTATCGAAGCATTTTAAGACTATCTTCTTTTTCGGCTTTTTCATACACTAAGTCAGTATTATAAGCAAAGTCGGCTTCATTTTGATTAATATAACCGTTTCTAACCATCGAATTTAAAACAACTTTTTGCCGATGTTTAGCTTTATCTAAGTCAGCTAAAGGTGAGTAAAGACTAGGGTTTTTCGGTATCCCTGCAAGCATAGCCGCCTCAGCTAATGTTAATTCACTAGAGTTTTTATCAAAATAATACTGAGCAGCATTTTCAATCCCAAAAATTCCTCCATAATTGATAGTGTTTAAATAGCCCTCAAGAATTTCGTCTTTACTATAATGAGCTTCCATTCTAATAGTCAGCCAAGCTTCCTTTAATTTCCTTTCCCATGTTTTATCAAAAACTAAGAATAAATTTTTAGTGTACTGCTGGGTGATGGTGGAAGCTCCTTGTGATTTTTCACCTGACTTAACGACAATAGAAAACGCTTTTATCATTCTTAAAAAGTCAAAACCTTGATGTTTGTAATAATTTTTATCTTCGACAGAAATAGTCGCATTAATTAAATCGTCAGAAATACCATTTAATTTAACCCAATCTTCACTGGCTGTTCCCGTGTATAAATCACCGTTTGAGTCATATAAATAATAACCATTGGCGCCTTCAATCGCTAGTTTGGGTGTTAGACCCGCATATAAATAAATTCCAATATAAGAAAGGATAGGTATTAATAAAAGTATGAACAATATAATAAACTTACGTTTTTTCTTCTTTTTCATATTATCCCGCCGTTTCTAACATTATTATTAGAAAAAAAACTAAAATTATTAGTGAAAAAAACAAATAATGTGATATAATTTTGTCAACCTATAGTTTTGGATGTGATTGTATGAGTAAAATATTATTAAAAGTAAGTTTAAAATCTAAAAATGAAATGCATATTTTTAAAGGTAAAGGTATAAAAAAAGACAATAAGATTAATTATAATGATAATGGCGTAATGACGGTTCTTACTTTAGGAGAAGTTATCTATTTAGAAAGAAAAGACGATTTTAATTTAAAATTAGGTTTTCAGCTTAATCAAAAAATAAAAGGAACATATACTTTACCTGAAGGAGTAATAGATACTGAAACTTATACTAAAGAGATTAAATTTACTAAAAATGGGATTAAAATAAATTACGATTTAACAATAAATAATATTTTTATTGACAATTTTTTATTTAATTTAAAATATACTATTGACAGCTAGAAAAATTATGGTACAATGATTTAAGAATTAATTATTTTTGGGAGGAATGACTATGAAGTTAAATAAAATGTCGCAGGAAGAATTAGAATTATATTCTTATGTAGACTTAACAAAAATGATTTTAGAGGAAGGGAAAACGCTTAATACTCCACAATTATTTAAAAAAATATGTGATTTATTAAAGTTATCTGACGAAGATTATGAAAACAAAATAGGTGATTATTATACTTCTTTAACAACCGACAAAGACTTTGTTTTATTAAATGATGGGAAATGGGATTTACGTGATCGTCATTCAGTAGAAATTGTTCTAGACGATGCTTTAGAAGCGGACGAAGAAATCGAAGAGCCTTTTGAAGAAGAAACTGAAGAAGATGGCGAAAGCATTGATAGTGATGTGGAAGTGGACGATTTAGACGAAGAAGATGAAACAGAAGATTTAACTATTTTAACTGAAGAAGAGTTAGAAGAAGAATAAGTCTTCTTTTTAGTTCTTGTGTTTGCGTATTAAAATAAAATATAGTATAATTGAAAAGGTTAAAAGGTGATATAAATGAAAGAAAGATTACAAGCGATTGAAACTAGATATAATGAATTATCTAACGAGCTAACGAAACCAGAAATTCTTGGTGATATTAAAAAAACAACTGAGCTTTCTAAGGAACAAGCTCTTTTAAAAGATGCCTATGAAGCGTATCAAACATATAAAAAAATCAATATTGATTTAAAGGATGCGAATGAATTAATTAAAGATAGTGAGCTAGGGGAGTTTGCCAAAGAAGAAATTAGTAGATTAACAGAAGAATTATCTGAACTGGAAGCTAAAATAGAGATTATTTTACTACCTAAAGACCCAAATGACGAGAAAAACGTTATTGTGGAAATTAGGGGTGCTGCTGGTGGCGATGAAGCCAATATTTTTGCCGGCGACCTTTACCGTATGTATGGTAAATATGCCGAAAAAGAAGGTTGGAGATTAGAAATATTATCAGAAGAGCACTCTGATATGGGCGGTTTTACTTTAGCTGAATTTATGGTTAAAGGTGGCAACGTCTATTCAAAACTTAAGTATGAAAGTGGTGCTCACCGTGTTCAAAGAGTGCCTGTTACTGAAACGCAAGGTCGTGTTCATACGTCAACCGCAACTGTATTAGTAATGCCAGAAGCTGAGGAAGTAGATGTTGAAATAGACGATAAAGATTTAAAAATCGATGTTTACCGAAGCGGTGGAGCAGGAGGACAAAGTGTTAATACCACCGATAGTGCCGTTAGGGTTACCCATGAGCCATCAGGTATTGTAGTAACTTGTCAAAATGAACGTAGTCAGCTGCAAAACAAGGATAAATGTATGCAGATATTAAGGGCTAGACTTTATGAATATGAATTACAAAAACATGAGGAACAATTAGGTAATGAAAGAAAAAATAAAATTGGTACGGGCGACCGTTCTGAAAAAATAAGAACTTATAATTATCCGCAAAATAGAGTTACCGACCATCGTATAGGTTTTACAACAAAAAACTTAGACCGTGTAATGGAAGGTAATTTAGACGAAATAATTACGGCTTTAATTGCCGAAGACCAAAACCGTAAACTTAGAGGTGAATAATGACTGATATAGAATATTTAAATAAATATTTACCTGAAGAAAAGTTAGAAGATGGATTAAACAAGTTAAAACAAGGTATTCCAGTTCAATACATAGTGGGTGATATTAATTTCTATGGTTTTAATATTAAAGTTAATCCCAATGTATTAATTCCTAGACCAGAAACAGAGTTGTTGGTAGAAAAAACAATTAATTATATAAAAAATTATTTTGGTAGTATTCATGTGAAGGTAATTGATTTAGGAACGGGTAGTGGGGCTATTGCGATTGCTTTAAAAAAGAATTTAAATTGCTCTGTAACCGCAGTTGATATTTCTAATGACGCTTTGGATGTTGCTAGAGAAAATGCTTGTTTAAATGCAGCCGATATAACTTTTTATGAAGGTGATATGTTAGAAAACATTACTGATAAATATGATGTAATTATTAGTAATCCACCTTATATTAGTGAAGAAGAAAAAATAGAAGATATTGTTAAAAATAATGAACCTTCTATTGCTTTATTTGCTGATAACAATGGATTAATGTTCTATGAGAAGATTTTATCTAAAGCTAGTAAAAACCTTAATAAAAAGGCCATAATAGCTTTTGAAATAGGTAGAAATCAAGGAGAGGCAGTAAAGAAAATAGCTAAAAAATATTTTCCTGATGCTACTATCAAAATAGAAAAAGATTATCCTGGTGAAGATAGATTTGTGTTTATTTTTATATAAAAGAACTAGAAAATTTTCTAGTTTTTTTAAATTTAATCTAAATAGTTTCCAACGTTGGTTTGCAAACTTAAATTATATAGGTTAATAAAACCTTCGGCATATCCTTGATTATAATTATTGTCTTCTTCAAAAGAAGCTGCTTTTTCGTCATACAATGAAAATGGACTTTCAATGCTCATAACAGTAATATTGCCTTTATATAGTTTGAGTTTAACCTCACCAGTAACATGTTCACTTATTTTGTCAATAAAATCACTTAAGGCTTCACGTAAATTACTATACCATTTGGCTTCATAAAGTAGTTCAGCAAATTTAACACTGATACCTTGTTTAAAACGGAAAGTATCTTTATCCAAACATATTGTTTCTAATGCATCATGAGCTTTATATATAATACTGCCTCCTGGAGTTTCATATACACCACGTGATTTCATTCCAACTAAACGGTTTTCGACCATATCGACAATACCAATACCGTTTTTACCACCCAAATCATTTAACTTATATATAATATCGATTGGTTTCATTTTAATTCCATCTATAGAACACGGAATACCTTTATCAAAGCCAATAGTAATATAAGTTTCCTTATCAGGAGCTTTTTCTGGAGTAACACCCATCTCTAATATTTTGTCATAGTCAGGTGCATTTTTAGGGTCCTCTAAATCTAGTCCCTCATGTGATAAATGCCATAAATTTTTATCTTTTGAATAGCTTTCCTCACGACTAATATTAAGTTTAATCCCACGGCTTTCAGCATAGTCAAAGGCCTCATCACGGCTTTTAATATCCCAAATACGCCATGGCGCAATAATTTTAATATTTGGATTAAAAGCTTTAATACCAAGCTCAAAACGGACTTGGTCATTACCTTTTCCAGTGCACCCATGACATATCGCATCGGCTCCTTCTTTTTCAGCAATTTCTACTAGTTTTTTGGCTATTAAAGGGCGAGAAAAAGTCGTACCTAATAAATATACTTTCTCGTAAATAGCGCCAGCTTTAATAGCCGGCAAAATATAACCATTAACTAGTTCTCCCTTCAAATCCAAAATATGTATTTTACTAGCTCCTGAACTAATAGCTTTTTCTTTCAAACCAACTAATTCACCATCACCTTGACCAACATCGCCTGTTACGCAAATGACCTCGCAATTCCCATAGTTTTCTTTTAGCCATGGTATCATAATCGATGTATCTAGTCCTCCTGAATATGATAATATAATTTTTTTATAATTTTCTTTCATTATAATTTTCCTCTCTAACGCTAATTATATTATATTTTTCTTATCAATAATCTTTAATAAAATTATCCTATATTTAAAATAAAAATTTAATTTCAAGGTATAAAAATACCAACTTTTATCAAAATAAAATTGAGGAGGAGTTTTAATGAAAAAAATATTATTAATTTTAATACCAATATTTATAATTACAGGGTGCGGGAATATGGAAGAAACTCCAACTAGAAAGGTTGAAGCTTTCTTTAACCAATATCAAACCTTAGATAAATCAGTATTAAATAATTTAGATACTGTATTAATGAATGATACTTCACTTACGGATAATGAACGTAGTGATTATCGCGATTTCATGAAACATCATTACCAAGATTTAGATTATAGAATTTTAGAAGAAAAAATTGATGGTAACGAGGCAACTGTTAGAGTAGAAGTAACGGTTAGAAGTTATGCGAGAGCTTTAAGCGATACTGAGAATTATCGAGCGCTTAACCAAGAAGAATTTAATACCGAAGCTGGAGAACATGATACTGGATTATTTAGTACTTATAGGTTAAAAGAATTAAAAAAAGTAACAAATACTTCAAGTTATATTATTGATGTAACTTTAACTAAAGTGAATGATAAGTGGCGAATAGACGAATTAAGTGATGAAGATTTAAATAAAATAAATGGACTATATGCGGGATAATATAGTCCTTTTTTGGTTGTTCACAAAATAAAACATTTTTTTGTTTCACCGCTTGCGAAGCGAACTAAAGTTTGATATAATGTAAGTGGACACACTTGGTTAACGTTAGGCGTTGCTCCTTGGTCAGTAAAATGAGCGAGGAGGTGGTTGTATGAACAAGAAAGACAAGTTCTTATCTTTAGTAATTCTCGCCCTTCTCTTATTAGTTTTTATACTAATTTTGAGATAAAAAGAACCCTAACGTTTCAGCAATGATTCGTTAGGGTTTCGATTTAATCGGAGCAAACCTAACTCACAACAATCAGGTATGTCCTTTTTTAATATATGCAGATTTCTCTGCTTACATACTAATTTTAACACAAACTACCACCTTTGTCAAAATCAAATTTTTCGTATTTTAAAATGCTTTTTAATAATAAACATGTCCTTTTTTTCATAAACTTATCTAGGTGAAAATATGAAAAAACTAATATTACTTTTAATAATTTTAATAATCCCTTTCAAAGTAAGTGCTTTTAGTACAAATGCGAAGTCCGCAATACTAATGGATATCGATAGCGGTAGAGTGTTATATGCTAAAGACGTTCATAGAGTGCAAAGCGTGGCGTCTATATCAAAAATAATGACGGCTATTATAGCAATAGAAAATGCTGATATTAATAAAACAGTTACTATTGGGGATGAAATATTAAAATCGTATGGGTCAGGAATTTATGTTAAAAAAGGCGAAAAAATCAAACTAGAGGACCTTTTATACGGTTTAATGCTTAGAAGTGGAAATGATGCCGCTTTAGCAATCGCAGTAGCAACCTCAGGTAGTGTAGAAGACTTTGTCAAATTAATGAATGAAAAAGCCATAGAGCTCGGTATGGAAAACACAGTATTTAATAATCCTAGTGGACTAGACCAAGAAAAGGGTAACTATTCTTCGGCATATGATATGGCTTTATTAACCAAATATGCGATGAAAAACAAAGAATATAGAAAAATAGTTTCCACTAAATCACATACCGTAAAAACCAATAAAAATACTTATAAATGGCGTAATAAAAACAAGCTATTATTTAGTTATAAATATATAACAGGTGGTAAAACAGGGTTTACCAAGATTGCCAAAAGGACATTAGTTACGACAGCTTCTAAGGACGGGTTAAACTTATTAGTAGTTACGATAAATGATGGTAGTGATTGGAAGGACCATAAAGAACTTTATGAAGAAACTTTCAAAAAATATACCGCTTATAATATTTTAGATAAAGGGGAAAGAACCGTTTTAGGTGAAACCTATTATCAAAATCATACCTTATATTTAAAAGAAGAATTTAAATACCCTTTATTAGAGGGTGAAAAAGAAGCCTTAAGTTTAAAATTTGAGTTAGAAAAGAAAAGGAAGTATAAATCTGAAGATAAAGTAGGTAAAGTAAATATTTATATTGGTGATAAAAAGATTGGCGAAAGAAATGTTTATGTCAAAATTGATAAAAAGAAATCTGGCATTTTTAATAGAATAAAATCATGGTTTAGTAATGATAAATAAGTTATGGATTTTCTTTATTATTTCAGGTGCCATATATTTAATTATCAATGGCAAAGCCGATATTTTAAATGCCGAAATACTATCAAGTGGCAAGATAACTTTAGACTTGGTACTGCAAATATTTCCATTACTAGCTTTATGGCTTGGACTAATGAATATAGCTAAAAAATCAGGTTTACTTAATAAAGCTTCCCAATTTATTTATCCAGTACTTTCTAAAATCTTTCCTGAAGTACCCAAAGGGCATGAATCCTTAAGTTTAATTTCTTCCAATATTATTTCCAATATGTTTGGACTAGGTAATGCCGCCACGCCATTTGGCTTAAAAGCTATGGAATCTTTACAAACCCTAAATAAAGAAAAAGACACCGCCAGCCGCAGTATGATTACTTTTTTAGTCATTAACACATGTGGTATTACTTTAGTACCGACGACGATAATTTCTTTAAGAATGATGCACGATAGTACTGACCCAACCAATATCGTTATTCCTTGTATGATTGTCAGTACTGTTTCTTTATTATGTGGTTTAATTATCGATAGGATATTTTCCAGGAGGTATAAATGAAAGTTATATCTCATTTGTTTATTCCAATATTAGTATTAATAATCATTATATATGGAGCTAGAAAAAAAATAAATGTTTATGATACTTTTGTCGAAGGAGCTAAAGAAGGCCTGCCGATGGTACTTAATATGTTTCCTCCTTTACTCGCCATGATTTTAGGTATTAATATTTTTACCAATAGTGGTTTAATTAATGAAATATTTAAGTTCTTAAAACCAATTTTTATACTAGTAAATATCCCCTTAGAAATATTACCGATAGCCGTTATGCGGCCTTTATCAGGTAGTTTTGGATTAGCGTTACTTAATGATATGTATAAGATTTATGGCCCGGATAGTCTTTTAAGCACTTTAGCTTCGGTTATTCAGGGGTCAAGTGATACTACTTTATATATTATTACCTTATATTTTGGGACAATTGGTATTAAAAAAATAAAATATGCTTTATGGGCAGGTTTACTAGCAGACCTAATTACCGTTATCTTAAGTTTATTAATTGTTCCCTTGTTTTTATAGAAGAAATCCTGTATAATTTCCCTTAGGTGATAAACGATGGAAAGATTACAAAAGGTTATTGCGAATAGTGGGTATTGTTCAAGACGAAAAGCTGAGGAATTAATCAGTAAGGGTAAGGTTGAAGTAAATGGAACCGTTATTACTGATTTAGGAACTAAAGCTAGTTTTGGGGACGATATTACTGTTGAAGGTAATAAATTAGGCGAAAGAAATAAAGAATATATTTTATTATATAAACCCAAAGGAGTTATAACGACAACTAGCGATGAGAAGGGTAGAAAAACAGTACTTGATTTAATCAATACACAAAATAGATTATATCCTGTTGGTCGTTTAGATTATGATACTAGTGGGTTATTATTGCTTACTAATGATGGGGAGTTAACTAATTTGCTTATCCATCCAAGAAATGAAATTGAAAAGGTTTATATTGCCAAAATAGATCAAGCGGTTAACCCTAAAAAAATAAAAGTTTTAGCTAGTGGAGTTATTATTGATGGTAAGAAAACGGCTAAAGCCAAGGTGAAAATAAAGAAACTCGACAAAAGAAAAAACACATCAATTATTGAATTAACTATTCACGAAGGTAAAAACCATCAAGTTAGAAAAATGTTTGAAGCTATTGGTTATAATGTAGTAGGTTTAAAACGGGAAAAATTAGCTTTTTTAGATTTATCAGGTCTTAAATCTGGTGAATATAGACACTTAACTATTAAGGAAGTAAAGACTTTATATAGCCTATTTAAATAAGATTTTTATTGACAATATTTATCTTTTAGTGTATCTTTAGTTTATAAGAGGAGGAAGAAAAAAATGCAAAAAACATGTGAAAAATGTGGACGAATTTTAGAGGAAGGGGAAGTTTGTAATTGCGATAAAGTGGTTACCCAAAATACTGTAAGTTCGGCAAATAATTTTGGAACCGATATTTTAGAAGTAATTTTAGGTATTTTTGTAAAACCAGTTAGTATTTTCAAAAAATATGTTCAAGTTAAAAACTTTAATTTAGCATGGATATTTATTGGTATTACATCACTAATCATGGGATTATTTGTGATTGCTGTAGTAAAAGAAATGTATTCAGCTATTTTTCCAGCAACATATTCGTTCTTTACCGAGGTAATTGAAATTCCATACTTTAAGTTTTTCGCTTACGGATTACTATTTGGAGCGATTAATTATATTTTGTTAGCCGCTTTAATTTACTTAATCGCCGGAGTATTATTAAAGGCAGATATTGACTTTAAAAAAGCTTTTGTCTTAGTAGCTGTTACTAGCAGCATCATGGCCATTACTTTAGCACTAAGTGCATTATTAGTATTTGTTTCAGGTGCTTTAATGTTCGTTGTCTTATTACTAGGTTCGTTATATTATCTTTTATGCTTATATGAAGGTTTAAAACAAACTGTACAATTAAATGCGAATAGATATGCTCATGTGCTTACGGGATCGTTAGTAGCGTGCTTTGCGATTATATATTTAATTATTAAGGCATTATCATAAAAAAAGACCTCGGTCTTTTTTAGTTTTTAAGAAGAACTTTTACAGGTTCTTTTTCTGTTATAGGTGTTATTACTTCATCAATTGTTAAAATGTTTTCCGCATCTTTAAATGGTCTAGTATTTAGAAAGCGAGTACCATTACATTGAATTAATGAATAATGTATTTTATCGACCAAATCCATGTGTTTGAATTGGTCGGTTTTTAATGATGAACTCATAAAAATAGATGGGATATTATCAATAGGTTTTTCCAACCCCTTATTTTGATAAAAATATCCATTTTGTTTCTCGTCTTTTTTCAATATTAAAGCTTCATGATAGAAATATTCTAAAGCTTTTTCTAAAAGTTCATTGTATGATAAACTGCAATCTTTTAAATTTTGATAGTCATCTTCTAATGATATAGTTTTAATAGTAAAACTAAGCAATTTATATTCTTCATTTAACTTAGTATGAGAAAAGACTAATGAACGATCGTCATCATTAAAATCAACGATGGTAAAACTTTTTATTCCATTTTCAAAAGAAAAATGGATTTTATCTTGATCTTTTATAGTACCTTTGTCTGATTTAACAAAGCCACTATTGTTTCGCATCCGGGACTCTGGATCCATCAGGCAAAACTCCTTTCAAATTAATATATGCATTATAACAGAAAATACGGTTTAATGCAAAAAACCAATAAACATTGGTTATTCCTCAATAATAATTGCGTTCGTTGGACAGCTTTCGGCAGCTTCTCTTACATCGTCAGTAATTTCGTTTTTAATAGCTTCCGCATATCCCTCATCGCTAAAAGTAAAAGTAGTATCGTCAATTGCTACACAAGCGCCACAACCAATACATAAATCTTTACTTACAGTAACTTTTGCCATTTCATTCCTCCCATATAATATTATAGTTTAATTGATGGGTAAATGCAATAAACAGTTTAAAAAAAAAATAAAATGTGGTATTATTAATATAGAAGGTGATATGATGTCAACACGTATGGAAAAGTACTACGAGGGTATAGATAATACTAAGGCCATAAGAAGAAGTGTCCGCAACAAAGAGGTATATAATGATATCTATACTTATGGTAAATATACCAATATCGAAGGAATTGCCGATATAAAAAACGCTAATGAAGTTGATATAACCAAAGTAAAAGAAATGCTTAAAAATAGAGAAAATTATCAAAAAGAAAGACAATATCGTCGTCTAACTGGTGAATATAAAGAGTACGAAGAGGAAGAACCTTCTCGTGAACCGATAGAAGAAAAAAACTATGATATATTAGATGTATTAAAAGAAGCCAAAGAAAAAAAAGAACCCGACGACAAACAAAGAGTTCTTAGAAATACTCAATATAACATTTTAAAAAACGTTGACCTGCAAAAAGAATTAGAAAAAGCTAAGAAAAATGAAGAAGAAGAGAATTTACAAGATTTAATCAATACAATCACTAATACTAGTATGATTAACAAAATAACCGACGTTGATTTAGCAGCTGATTTACTTAGTGATTTAAAAGAAGATGACGAAAACGCCGCAGAGCTTAACACTTTAAAAGAAATAATAAATAAAGAGGTTGAATATAAAGAGCCTGTTTATGACAAATCATTCTTCACTTCAAGTTTAAAATTAAATAAATCAGACTTTGTTGATGGTGAAGAAGGCAAGAAAACAAGCCCTCTTAAAGTAATTAGTATTGTCCTACTCATTGTAGTAATAATCGTAGCTGTGGCTATATTAGTAATGAAACAACTTTAATCATTACTTTTTTTAATTTTTATACTTATTAATAAAGGTATAAACAAAAGACAAATTAAAATAATTATTAATAACGAATTAGAAGCAAATTCTAACATTGAATTTCTATTGATAGTTACCAAAGAACAAATTCCTATAATTAAAATTCCTAAAATAATTATAACCTTCTTTTTAACCCTTTCATTAAATCCATAACTATTTAAAAACTCTTTAAAAAACAAGCCAAACATAAGAATACTAACATAAATATCTAATATCCAGTGAATAGAATAAATGCCCTCTATTCTCTCAATAAAGCCCGGAAGCTCAGCTCTTTTTAAAACGTAAAAAGACGGATAATCAAATATAGCGGTTAAATTTGGTCCTAAAATAGTTAAAGTATTTATAAGTATCCCAAAAACAATTAAAAGAGAAATAAAATAAGTTATAACGATATTTTTATTATTTAAACCACTGACTTTATTTTTAGGAATAGCTAAAACTACCACCAACGATAAAATATTATAAGATGCAAAATATAAAGCTCCCTTTAATAAACCATTAGGTTCAACGTCAAAAAACGGCTTTAAATTATCGATATTTATTTGTGGAAATAGCGTAACAAAGGCAATTAAAATAAGGATTGAACTGATAAAAAACAATACTAAATTACTATGCAGAATAACTTCTGTTTTTTTTGTTAAAGTATAAATCAAAGGAACAATAAATACTAAAGAAATAATAAATAAAGGTGTTTCGTATAAATATTGATTATTGACAAAATCGCATAAAGAAATAAATAGAGTAGATGCGAAGACTAATGTAGCAGAAACCAAAAGGCTATTAATTAAAATATTACTTTTTTTAAATAGGTATTTTACCTTCTCAAAAATATTAAAATCGGGTTTGTAATTCAAAATATAAAGGTATATCGCTAAAGGTATTAAACCAATTATTATACCTAGTAAAACAGATAAATAACTGTCCTGACCACTGCTTCGCATAAGGATAGTAGTAGTCATTCCAAGCATGGCTGCTCTAGTTAGGAAAAAGAATATACATAAGAATTCTAATTTATGAATTTTGTTCATGTAGCCTCCTTAACGCATTGTAATAACGCACCTAAATCTTTTATTTGGATACTGCTATTAACAATAAAATCGATATTTTGATAGCCTTGGTTATGCCAATTATGATTATTTTTTTTCCATTCATTTGGCTTTGAAGTATATATTTTATATCCAAAACCAACACTATCCGACTGCAAGTACAAAAGCTCATTAATTGTCCCTCTAATAAGTTTTTGAACATCGTTATTTAAAGCTTGTGTTAGTTTATCGATGTTCTTTTGCTCGGTAATATCTAAATCGCAATTTAGTTCATCAAGATTTCCCAAACCAGTAATATTTATTTCAATGTTTTTGCTATTAAAAATTTTAATCTTGGTGTCTAGATTATCAATATTAACAAAAACATTAGTATCTTCAAAATTAAAAGTTAAAGCTGTTTCTTTGTTTTTGTTTAGTAAAATGTTTAACCCTTTTGAATTGTTAGTATCCAAAAAACCTTGTAATTTATCTTTTTTAAAGACGGCCATTTTATTTATCGATAGTTTATCGTCAGTAATTTCAATAACCGGTAAAATAGTGTCAATCCCTTCTTTTAAAATAGTGTCAACTAAATCAGCATACAAAACAGCAGTAGTATCAAAGGAAAAATCGTCTGATGCTTTCATAACTCCGCGCACCGCATTAGATGGGTAGGCCAAAGAATTAGTCAATAGGTTTAAAATATCTTTAGCTTTATCTTGTTCGGTTAATAGAACGTAAAACTTTTCTTTGGTTTGTGGTTTTCTTAAAAGGTAATCAATGATATCTAAAACTCCTTTTTCCGCCACTTCTTTTGAAATAACCAAAGTATCAATATGAGCCAAATAAATTTTAGTGGCCATTTTTGATTGGGCATTATTTAAAGCTTCCGCAAAAGTTATTCCATGACCAGAATACAAAATAGGTTCCGCATCTTTGGCCTTTGTATCCTTCACTAAAGCACCTACTTCATAGGTTTCACCTTTTAAATCAATGGATAAACTTGTAACGATAGCTAATTCATTTATCTCATGACTGCTGTAGCACCCACTAAGGAAGAAAACGCTTAACATTATAAGTAATATTTTAATTTTCATATCTTCACCTCTGTCTTATTACATCATTTACTTTTAAATAGCTAGGACGTGATGTTAGTTTTGGCCAAGGAACTCTAAATAAACCGTCTTTTTGGTCTTTTAGATTAGGCGTCGTTACCTGAGACAAGTAATCGATTCCAGTAGACCTCAAATCACTAAGTTTAATTATCAATAAAAGCAATACAAATATAATGCCAACTATACCTAAAGTAACAGCTCCGATAATAAAGTAAAAACGCCACCATCTAATCGCATTTATAAAGTCAATGTCAGAAAATAACAAACCACAAATTGAAGTTAAAGCAACCACAATAACCGCAATAGGAGAAACAAATCCCGCAGTAACTGCTGCATCACCTAATACTAAAGCACCTACTATACTAATCGCTGTTCCCATCGTACTTGGTTTTCGTATATCGACTTCCCTAAGTATTTCAAAGACAATACTTAAAAAAATAACTTCAAAAGCAGCTGGGAAAGGAACACCTTCTCTTTGGACGGCTGCCGATAGTAGTAATTTGCCCGGAATTATTTCTTGGTTGAAGTTAATTGTCGCAATGTATAAAGCGGGAAGAAATAAGGTACTTAAAAAAGCTATTAGTCGAAGGGCTCTTGTAAAGTTAACATTGGAAGCTGATTGAGTATAATCTTCAGGTGAGTGTAAATAGTTGGTAAGTAAGCCCGGAATTATTAACGCAAATGGAGAATTTTCAACTAGAACAACTATTTTACCTTGCAGCAAGGCTTGACAGATCAAATCAGGCCTTTCCGTACTAATTATTGTGGGGAAGGTACTATTTTGCTGAGATAAGTACTCTTTTACATAGCCACTGTCAATAATACCATCAATATTGATGTTTTTAAGTTTATCTATGGTCATTTTAATACCTTTTTTATTAGCGACATCATTTAAATAACCGACAGATACTTTAGTCGTTGTTCTTTTTCCGACAGTAACATCTTTAAACCATAAATTATGGTCTTTTATTCTCTTTCTGATTAGTCCGATATTTTTATTATGATTTTCTGTCAAACTATCTTTTGAGCTTCTAATAACAGGTTCCGTTGTTGATTCACTTATTCCGCGGTCTAAGTCAGCTTTGGTTTCTAAACATATAGATTTATCACAATTATCAATTAAAACAATGGCATATCCGCTGGCAAGAAGATGCCATATATCTTCATATTTATCTGAAGTTACTAATTTACAGTTATATAAATCGTTTTTAAAATGATTAAATATAGAATCAAAGATGTTTTTTTTATCAATGATACTTCTAGTTATAAAATTACTTATAGTATCTGACGAACTAGTACTTTCTAAGAAGATAGTTGCTACTTCAGTTTCGCCAACTTGGTTATAACGAATACTCATGTCGCCACTATTACCATTTAAATTTTGAATATTTTTAATATTAGTATGTAAATCTAATTTTAATTTTTCCATAATATCACACTTTTCCTTCTATTATTATGGAAAGTTAATAAAAAATTATTAAAAACTTTGAAAAAAGTAAATTGAATATAAATTAATTCTCAAAATGATGGTTTTGCCCTATACGAATTTCCTGTTTTGACCTTTTAAAACCCTTCAAAATATCCAAATTATCCATTTGCACCATTTTTGATGGGATGTTATAGTTGGCGTAGAAAGAAGGTAAAATATGAAAAATGAAATTGTAATTTTTGAAGAAGGAAATGTTAAATTGGAAGTTAGTGTGGGGGAATATACTGTTTGGCTTTCGCAAAATCAAATATCTGAATTGTTTGGGAAGGGAAAGTCTACAGTTAATGAACATATTTTAAACATTTTTAAAGATGAAGAGGTATTAGAAAGTGAGGCTACGAGAAAAATCGGTATTTCCGATTTTTCTACAAAGCCGACAACTTTTTATAATCTAGATGTCATTATTTCAGTTGGTTATCGAGTAAACTCTAAAAGAGGAATAGCATTTAGAAAGTGGGCTAACAAGATTTTAAAAGAATATATGTTAAAGGGATATGTAATAAATAAAAAGAGATTAGAATATCTAGAAAAAACGGTTCAATTGATAGATATTGCTAGTAGAGTAGACGATGATTTAAAAGATAGTCAGTCAAAAGATATAATTCAGGTTATTAATAAATATTCCAAATCATTATCGCTACTAGACGACTATGACCATAAGACATTAATAAAACCAAAAGGTACAATTAATCATACTAAAATTACTTATGACGAATGTATTAATATAATAAATACTTTAAGATTTAATGAAGACAGTAATTTATTTGCTTTGGAAAGAAATAAAGGACTAGAGAGTATTATAGGCAACTTATATCAATCTTTTGATTACAAAGATATTTATGAAACAATAGAAGAAAAAGCCGCAAATTTTCTTTATTTAGTAGTAAAAAATCATGTTTTTATCGATGGTAACAAAAGAATAGCTGCGGTGTTATTTATCTATTTTCTACAATATTATAAAATCCTATATAAAAACAACAAACAAGTTATCGATAATAATACATTAACGGCTTTAACATTGTTGGTTGCACAATCTAATCCAAAAGAAAAAGATATTATTACTGATTTAATAGTAAATTTCTTGGTATGATTGACAAAGAAAGTAAATCATGATAATTTGATTAAGAGGTGAAAATATGTTCAAAATAGGTGTTTTAGTTTCAGGCGGTGGAACCAATTTACAAGCCATTATTGATAGTATTAAAAATGGATATATAAAGGGTGCGGAAATATCAATAGTTATTAGCAACAAAGAAGGAGTATATGCTTTAGAAAGAGCAGAAAAAGCAGGTATTGATAATATAGCTATTGCTAGTAAGGATTTTAATAAATTTGAAGGCTATGAAAAAGAAGTTATCAAAAAACTTAGAGATAAGGAAGTTGATCTTATTGTCTTGGCGGGCTATCTAAAAATTGTAAGTCAAGATTTTATTGACCTATATCCAAATAAAATAATCAATATCCATCCGTCATTAATTCCATCTTTTTGTGGAATGGGTTATTATGGTTTAAAAGTTCATGAAGAAGCCTTAAAAAGAGGTGTGAAAATCACTGGAGCTACCGTTCATTATGTGACAGAAGGCGCGGACGAAGGGCCAATTATTATTCAAAAAGCAGTAGAAGTTAAACAGAATGATACTCCAGAAATCCTTCAAAAAAGAGTTATGGAAGAAGCGGAATGGGTGATTTTCCCAGAAGCGATTAAAATGATTGTAGAAAATACGCTAACACCTTAAAATAGTATTTTGAAGTTAAAAACATAACCAAAAAAGGTAAATTGCCCTAGGACCAATTTGCTTTTTTCATGGAAAAATACACCTCAATATACCCAAAACATCCATTTGCACCACCTAAATATTCTTGTTATATTTAAAATGGTGATAGAAATGGATAAACATTATAAAAACATCAAACAATTAATAGAAAATAATTTAATCGAGGTTAAAAAACAGGAAATAAGTACTAATTATCATACCCTTATAACTTATTATAACGTTGGTAAAGAATTGGTTGAAGCTCAAGGTGGAGAAGAAAGAGCAAAATACGGCAATAAGATAATCGTCGATTATTCGATAAGACTTACAGAGGAGTTTGGCAAAGGATACGATACATCAAATTTAAAAAGAATGCGTCAATTATATTTGTGTTTTCAAAAAGGTGGGGCACTGCCCCACCAATTGAATTGGACGAGCCTAGCTATTATATTAATTCAACTATTGAACATAACTTCAGTAGCAGACAGTTAAAAGAATATGTAAAAACCAATGCTTGCGAAAGATTAGTTAACAAAGATAACATCAAACATACGACTTATCTATTAAAATAAAAAGCTTCCCGCCTTTTCGGGTAGCCCATTATTTAACTAATCTATAAACGTTTATCGTTGGTGGATTAAATAATCTAATATTAAAGTTAGATACTCCAAAACCATTAGAAATATATAAATCCGCATCCTTTACCTTATTATGCCCTTCGAAATATTTTTTCGCTCCATCTGGTTTATATAATGCTCCCACAAAAGGAATTCGTACCTGTCCACCATGAGAGTGTCCAGCTAAAACCAAATCATAAGGGTTATTTTCTAATGTATCAATATAATCCGGTTCATGTATTAATAGAATTTTGTAAATAGGACCATCTTTTTCAAAAGAGTTAATATAATCTTCCGCTTTACTATGTTTATCTTCAATAGGTTTTTTGTCCCATTTAGTACTTAATCCAGAAATCATAATCTCGTTATAGCTATTGTTATAAATAGTATCATAATCATTATTTAAATTAATAAATCCACCAGAGCTAATGATATTATCCCACTCGTCAAATTTTAACTCGTGATTACCATTAATCGCATATTTACCGCTTTTAGCTTCTATTTTATTCAATTCACTGGCAATGCTTCCCGCCATATTAGTTGTCATTTTAGTATCCCTATCAAGTAAATCACCAGTTAAAACAACAATGTCGGCCTCTAACTCATTTATTTTTTTAACCAACTTATTTAATTCTTCTTTATTATAAGACCTACCATAGTGAATATCACTTATATGGACAATTTTAAAACCATCAAAGTTATCAGTGATTTTTTCATTTTTAATTTTATAGTCTTGGACTTTTAATATTTTAGGTTCAACGTAAGTTCCGTATAAATAAAGTGATCCTAAAACCAAAAAAATAACAAAGATAATTTTAAAAATCATTTTACCCATAGTAATCACCTTAATACAATTTTATCACAAATAAAAAAACATTTCATAAAAAAGACACTTTAGAATTATAAAAGTGTCAATCTATCCAAATATTAATATAAAATATTGCATGGACATCAGAATACCATTATGCATGAAATGGAAACCAATTGAAACAAATATATTATTGGTTTTCGCCATTATATAAGCAAAAACAATCCCAGGCGCACAGTATGCGATTAAATATAGTGGCAAATAAGGACTGTAGATGTTATAGATTAAATGAATGCCGCCAAATATAATCCCGGAAAAGGCGATAAATAGAAATTTGTTTTTAAAAATATTTCTAAAACTCAAACGGAAAACACTTTCTTCTAAAAGAGGAGCTAAAAAGACTGCTGATATAAAAGTAAATATTGGATAAACAACAAATTGGCCTCTAATAGCCTCTTCGTTAGCTGAGGTTCCGCCACCTAAAAATGCGATAAGGGCATTTGCTGACATCATGATAACAACACCCAAAATATAATATTTCAAATTTTCCTTGAAATATTTTAGATGGTTTTTCTTAAGATCCGCCCAAGCCTTTTTATACTGTTCAAAAAACACAAACACAATAACAGCTACTATGAGAAGTTCAACTCCGATAGTATATACTTGTTTAAAAAGAATAGGAAGTTTATTGTAATCAATATTTAAAATTTCAAAGGGAATAAATCTCAATATGGTCGCCGAAAAATAAAGCAATACCATGCATATTCCTGCAATCAAATACGTTAACCTGTTTTTATCATATGTAACCATTAAGGACCATCTCCACTACCCATTATAGCAAATTCCCCTCAAAAGGTCTATAATAAAATATTATGATATTTCAGTAATAATTTCTTAAAAAATTCATAAAATTATTATAAATTCTATGTTTTTAGAAAAAAGTGTGCTATAATGTTATACAAGAGCACGAAGTACAAGAGAGTGGGCAACCCCTCTCTTTAACGTAGTAGGAGGCAAAAAATGGTCGAAGAAAAAGTTAGAAAACTATTAGAAAAAGCAGTTAATGACAGTGGTTATATCTTAGACGAAGTAACTTATGAAAAAGGAAAGATAAATACCTTATTAATAGTCATTGATAAAGAAGGTTATATCAATATTAATGATTGTATAGCTGTTAATAAAATAATTGACCCGCTTTTAGAAAAAGCCGATTTAATTAGTGAAAGTTATGTTTTAGATGTGTGTTCAAAAGAGAAAGGAAGTGCATAAAATGGATGGTCAAACTTTAAAAACGGCAATTGAAGAATTGTCAAAAGAAAAAGGAATTGATATCGATACTATTTATGATGCGATGGAGTTAGCTTTAACCTCAGCTTATAAAAAGAATTATCACCTACCTAATGTTAGAGTTGATATTAATAGAGAAACTGGGGACATTAAAATATTCTCATTCAAAACCGTTGTTTTCAGTGAAGAATGGGAAAAAGAAAAAGGTAAATACGAAACAGAAATCAAAACCGACGAAGAAGGTAATGAAGAAGAAGTAGTAAAAGAATATGAATTTGACGAACGTATTCATATTACTTTAAAAGAAGCTAAAAAAATCGTTAAAAACATTGAAATTAGTGAAACCATTGAAGAAGAAGTAACACCTGACGATTTTGGTAGAGTAGCCGCTTCAACCGCGAAACAAGTTGTCGTTCAAAAAATTAGAGAAGCCGAAAGGGAATTAATAAATAATGAATTTTCCGACAAACAAGACGAAATGGTCGTTGGAACAGTCGCCATGGAAGATGTTCGAAATTACTATGTTGATCTAGGAAGAACACAAGGGATATTACCTAAAACAGAAACCATTCCAGGTGAAGTTATTAATATGGGTTCTAGTATTAAAGTTTATATTAGTAAAGTAGAAAACAATACTAAAGGACCGCTTATTTTACTTTCGAGAAATCACTATGGGTTTGTTAAAAGATTGTTTGAACTTGAAATACCAGAAATAAACGAAGGCATTATCTTAGTTTATAGTGTCGCAAGAGAAGCAGGGAATAGAACCAAGATTGCCGTTTATTCTGAAAACTCAAAAGTTGACCCAGTTGGTTCATGTATTGGTGAGCGAGGCTCAAGAATAAATAGAATTATCGATGAATTAAGTGGTGAGAAGGTTGATATTGTTCCTTATGATAAAGACGAGGCGAAATTCATTGAGAATGCTTTAAGTCCAGCTAAAAATTTACATGTTTTTATAACTGACGAAAAGAAAAAAGAAGCTTTAGTTGTAGTTGGCGACGATAATTTATCACTCGCAATTGGTAGGAAAGGACTTAATGTCCGTTTAGCTGCTAGATTAACCCATTATAGAATTGACGTTAAAACTTATGAGCAAGCCCGTGAGCTTGGCATTAGTATCGTGGAGTAATTATGAAACAAAGAAAAATACCAATGCGTATGTGCATAGTTACACGTGAAAGTTGTCCTAAAAGTGAGTTAATTAGAATTGTCAAAACCGAAGATGGCGTTATTATCGACCCATCAGGTAAAGTAAATGGACATGGAGCTTATTTGAAAAAAGACCTAGAAGTCTTTGAAAAAGCTGAGAAGTCCAAAGTTTTAAACAAAGTGTTGGATACCGAAGTATCACACGAAGTGTTTGAAGAATTAAAAAAAATAATATAGGAGGTGCTTAATATGATGAGTGTCCTAGAATATGCTGAAGATGTCAATAGACCAGTAGAAGATATACTGGCTAAATGCAAAGAACTAGACATTAAGGTAGATAGTGAAGAAGATTTATTAGACGAAGATGCGATTGTTATATTAGACAATAATTTGGAAACTGATGAAGAAATAGAAGAAGCGTATGAAGAAAAAGTAGTTGTACCTAAAACCACTACTAAAGAAAAAAAAGTTACGCGTGTAACTGAAGAAATAGAAGAAGCTCCAAAAAAGGAACCCATTAAAAAAGAAACTGCCATAAAAGAAACAAATAAAGAAGATTTAGCCAAAGAAAAGAAAGCGATGTACAAAAGTAAGGAAAAATTACAAAGTAATGCGGCTACTAACGATAACGTTGTCTTATATAAAGAAAATATGACAATTGGTTCTTTAGCTGAAACTTTAGGTGTTCCAAGTTCAGAATTAATAAAAAAACTATTTTCTTTAGGTGTCATGGCTAATATAAATAGCGCTATTTCGTATGAAAATGCTGAAATATTAATCGTTGACTACAATAAAGAATTAAAAAAAGAAGAAACAGCTGATGTTACTAACTTTGAAGAATACGAAGTGATTGACGATGAAAAAGATTTAGTTTCTCGTCCACCAGTTGTAACCATTATGGGACATGTTGACCATGGGAAAACAACTTTGTTAGACGCCATTAGAGAGGCTAATGTCGCAGAAGGGGAAGCTGGCGGTATTACGCAAGCTATTTCAGCTTATCAAGTAACATGTAAGGATAAACCGATTACATTTATCGATACTCCAGGTCATGCCGCTTTTACGGAAATGAGAGCTAGAGGAGCTAGTATTACCGATATTGTTATTATAATAGTAGCTGCTGACGATGGGGTTATGCCGCAAACTAAGGAAGCTATTGACCATGCGAAAGCCGCTGAAGTACCAATTTTAGTGGCGATTAATAAAATGGATAAACCTGCAGCTAATCCTGAAAAAGTCATGACTGAATTAGGTGAGTATGGTTTAATGCCAGAAGAGTGGGGTGGAGAAACTTTATATACTAAGGTTTCCGCTGTTACCAAAGAAGGTATTAATGATTTATTAGAAAACATTTTATTAGTAGCTGAAATGAATGAATATAAGGCCAATCCAAACCGTTATGCGATGGGAACTGTTGTCGAGTCAAGACTTGATAAGCATTTAGGGCCAATCGTTACTGTTTTAGTGCAAAACGGAACTTTAAGATTGGGTGATCCAGTAGTTGTTGGGACAGCATTTGGTAAAATTAGAACTTTAAGAAATGATAAAGGCGAAGAAATAACTAGTGCTTTATTATCACAACCAGTTGAAATTACAGGTCTTAATGAAGTTCCAAGTGCGGGGGATAGGTTTATGTCGTTCGAGCAAGACAAACAGGCTAGAAGTATAGCTGAAGAGCGAAAAAACAAAAACAGACTAAAAGAATTACATAAAAAATCGGCCGTTTCTTTAGACGATTTATTCGCCAAAATAAACGAAGGATTAAAAGAAATTAAGGTTGTATTAAAAGCCGATGTTAATGGTAGTGCTGAGGCAGTTAAAAATTCATTAGACAAGTTAAACGTCGAGGGAGTTAAGGTTAATGTTATTCGTAGTAGTGTTGGAGCTATTACCGAAAGTGATATTGTTTTAGCCAGTGCTTCTAACGCTATTATTATTGGTTTTAATGTTAGACCTAGTAAAGTAGTAAAAGACAAAGCCAAAGAAAATGCTGTTGAGATTAGATTATATGACATTATTTATAAAGTTGTCGAAGAAATGGAAGCGGCTATGCATGGTATGCTTGATCCAGAATATGAAGAAAACATTTTAGGTAATGCCGAAATAAGACAGATATTCAAATTCTCTAAGGTTGGTAATATTGCTGGTTCAATGATTATCGATGGAGTAGTTAAACGTGGCAGTAAAGCTAGAATTATCCGTGAAGGGGTTGTCATTTATGAAGGTGAAATCAGTTCTCTGCAAAGGGAAAAAGATTCTGCTAAAGAGGTTAAAAAAGGTTTAGAATGTGGTATTACCATTGAAAACTTTAATGATATTAAGGTTGGAGATGTTATAGAATCATTCGAATTAGTAGAAATCAAAAGATAGAAAGAGGGATAGTATGAGTATCAAAACTGAAAGAATAAGTGAAAATCTTGTAAAACAAATTAGCTACATATTATCACAAAACATAAAAAATAAAGATATTAATTTTGTAACTATTACCGATGCGAAAGTATCAAGTGATTTAAGTCATGCGAAAGTGTATTTTACTGTTTTAGACGAAACAAAAACAGAGGAAACTTTAAAGGCTTTAAAAAGTGCGAGTGGCTATATTCGTCATGAACTAAGGGAAAGAATTGATATTAGACAAATTCCAGAGCTTAATTTTATTTATGACGAATCAATCGCCTATGGGCAAAAAATAGAAGAAATATTAGAAGATATCAAAACTGATTAGGGTGTGTATTATGGAAATAGGTAAATATATCGACCATACCAATTTAAAAATGGATGCGAAAGAAGAAGACATTGCTAAGCTATGTAGAGAGGCGATGGAATATAGATTTGAAACAGTTTGTATCCATCCAAGTTATGTAACTTTGGCCAAAGAATTATTAAAAAATTCTAACGTGAAAATAACTACTGTTGTTGGTTTTCCATTAGGCATGAATACGCCAAAAGTTAAGGCTTTTGAAGCTATTGATGCGGTAGAGATGGGTGCTGACGAAATTGATATGGTTATAAATGTGGGTGCTTTAAAAGACAAAGACTACGACTATGTTAAATCAGAGATAGAGGAAATTAGAGATTCTATCGATGGAAAAACTTTAAAAGTAATTATCGAAACATCATTATTAACTAAAGAAGAAATAATTAAAATGACAGAGATTTGCAACGAAACTTACGTTAATTTTATTAAGACGTCAACGGGTTTTGGCTCTAGAGGAGCCTCATTAGAAGATATCCAAATTATGAATAAACATAAAAACGAGGTATTAGAAATAAAAGCTAGTGGTGGAATTAAGGATTTCGAACAGTTTAACGATTTTGTTAAAGCTGGAGCTACGAGAATTGGTACTAGTAATGGAGTGGGAATTGCTAAAAAAGTTTGTGAATGTGATGATTGTAGTTGTGGAAACTGTCATTGTGAGGAGGATAAATAATGAAATTATATGAAGAACTCAAATGGCGTGGTCTTATTAAAGACGAAGCTGGTGAAGATTTAGAAGAAAAACTAAATAATGGTGGTCTAACTTTTTATTGGGGGACTGACCCATCGGCTGATAGTTTGCATGTTGGACATTTATCAAGTCTTTTAGTGGCCAAAAGATTACAATTAGGCGGACACCATCCCATTATTTTAGTCGGTGGCGCAACCGGGTTAATTGGGGATCCTAGACCAATTGCAGAAAGAAGTATGCAGACAAAGGAAGACATTAATAGAAATTATGTAGCTTTGAATAAACAAATAAGTGATATTTTTGGTTATGACATGGTAAATAACTATGATTGGTCAAAGGATATTAATTTTATTGATTTTTTAAGAGATTATGGTAAATATTTTAGTGTTAATTATATGCTTAGTAAAGATATAATTAGTAGAAGGTTAGAAACAGGTATTACTTATACAGAATTTTCTTATATGATTATGCAAGCATTAGATTTCCTATGGTTATATGACCATAAAAATTGTTTAATGCAAATATGTGGTTCTGACCAATGGGGTAATGTTACTGCCGGTCTAGATTTAATTAGAAAAAAAAGAGGTAAAGAAGCATATTGTTTCTCTATGCCATTAGTTACAGATTCTATGGGTAATAAAGTTGGTAAAACTGAAGGCAATGCGGTATGGATCGATAAGGATAAAACTTCTTCATATGAGTTATACCAGTATTTCATTAACATGGAAGACGAAATGGTTATCCCATATTTAAAAGTATATACTTTCTTATCACCTGAAGAGATAATGGAAATAGAAAAAAGACACAAAGAAAACCCTCATTTAAGAGAAGCGGGTAAAACTCTTGCTAAAGAAATTGTTATCTTATTACATGGTGAAGAAGAATACCAAAAAGCCCTTAAGATTAGTGAAGCTTTGTTTAGTGGCAAGGTTAAAGACTTATCAAAAGACGAAATAAAAGATGGTTTTAAGGGAGTTCCAAGTTTTAAAACTTCAAGTGAAACTAATATTATCGATATGTTAGTAGATGCCGGTATATGTTCCAGTAAAAGGGAAGCTAGGGAATTTATAGGCGCAGGTAGTATTACAATTAATGAAGAAAAAATAACTAGTGAAGATTTTATAATTAATGAAGATATCGCCATAGAAAAGGAAATATTAATCGTTAGAAAAGGTAAGAAGAAATATTATATAGGTACATTAAATTAATAATGTACTTTTTATTTTAAAAAGTATTTAGGATGTGCTATAATCAGAGTAGAAGAAAGTAGGGTAAAATATGAAAAAGTTTTTAGTAGTTATATTTCTAACATTGTTCTTTTTAGGGTTTGATAAAGTAAGTGCTAATACCTTACACAGTTTAGATACCACTGTTAAGATTGACCAAAATGGTAATGGACACGTAACAGAAATTTGGGATGTTAGTATCGATAAAGGAACAGAAATATACCATTCTTTTGGAAATATGAATGATTATGTAATATCTGATTTTAATGTTAGTATGAATGGCGTTCTATATGAAAACATATATAATTGGAATGTTCATGCCAGCAAGGAAGAAAAGACTTATAAAAATGGAGTTAATGATATTGGCGTAGGATTGGAGCTTTGCTTTGGTATTGAATATGGTAGAAATATATATACCGTAAATTATATTATTTATAATTTGGTTATGGATTACGAAGATAGTCAAATTTTATATTTTACTTTCTTACCCCAAAACATGACAACGCCACCCCAAAAATTTAAATTAACAATTAATACTGATGTTTTATTAAACGAAATAAAATATAGTTCATATGGTTTTGTTAGTAACAATCACATAACTAACGGTAATATTATTTTTGAAAGTACTGGGCCTATGTTCTCTGACCAATATGTAACAGCTTTAGTGGGCTTTCCATTAGGGTCTTTTGATATAGTAAAGAAGAAGTCAGGTTCCTTTGATACGGTTGCCAAAGAAGCCTTAGAAGGGGCTATACCCAATCAAAATAGTAAAGAAGTATTTGTTGGTTTCTTGATGACTATTATTGGAATTTTTCTAACTGTAGTAATAGTAGTATTTTTTAGCAATCAAAAATACAAAAGCCGATATGAAAATGATTTCGATCTTCCAAAAATGAAAGAAGCTAATAATTTTAGGGATGTACCTTTTGAAAAAAATTTTTTACTAGCGTACTTCATTGGAATAGAGAAAAGGTTGTTTGTTAAAAACAATTTACTTGGAGCTATATTGTTAAAATGGTTAAGAAATAAAAAAATAGATATGGTACCAACTGATGGTGATGGGATATTTGATTTTAACAAAAACGATAACTATTATTTAGATGTAACTAACTTAACCGATTTAAAAGATTTGGACAACGAAATTGAACAAAATATGGCTAGATATTTACTAAAGGCTTCTGATAATATGAAATTAACACCTAAGAGCTTTTCAAAATGGAGTAGAAAAAATTACGAAAAAATATTTGATTTATTAAAGGATGCTGGAGAATATTCTAAAGACGAGTTAGTAAATAGAGGATATATAATTAAAAAAACAGAGGCATATGGCAAAAGAAATAAAACAAAAAGTAAGTATGCTTTTACTGACAAATTAAAAGAAGAAACTATTAGATTACAGGGATTAAAGAAATTTTTAAATGATATGACATTAATTGACGAAAAGAAGGCTATAGAAGTCCATCTTTGGGAAGAGTATTTAATGTTTGCTCAGTTGTTTGGCAATGCTGATAAAGTGGCCAAACAGTTTAAAAAATTCCATGAATTAAACTATCAAGAGAATATGACTTACTATGATAATCTATTTGCCATACACATTATGAGTAATTCGTTTATGAATGCGGTTTCAGCTAGCTCTTCTGCAGCGGCAGCTTCTTCAGGCGGAAGTTTCTCAGGTGGCGGAATGAGTTCAGGCGGCTTCTCTGGCGGAGGCGGCGGAGTAAGATAAGTATCAAAAAACTACTTTTAAATTTCTAAAAGTAGTTTTATTTTATCTATATCTTCTGAAGAAATAACTTCAATACCATTGTCATTAAGTAATTTGGCAGTAACACCCATTTTATTAACTAGTGTATTAGTAAAAGTTCCATCATAAGTATATTTAGTTCCACATGAGGGGCTTTTTTCATTTAATATCGCTTTATTACAGTTATATTTTTTACAAAGTTCTAAGGTTTTATAAGCACCTTTATTAAATTGGTCAGTTACATCTACACCTTTGTTAGTTATTACTTTACCATTCCTAATTTCCGATGGATTTCTAGGAACAGATAAACCACCCAAAACTTCAGGGCAAATAGGGATAGCTAAACCTTTATCAACCAATTCTCTTATATAAAGATTTTCATTATTAGTACCTTTCCAAGTACAATTATTTCCAGCCAAACAACTACTAACTAAAATCATAATTATCACCTGAAACTATTATACCACGAAAAAAGAGGCAAGCCTCTTATCTGTTGTAATATTCAATAATTAACGCTTCATTAATGTCAGCATTTAGTTCACTACGTTCAGGTAGTCTAACAAAAGTAGCTTCCATTTTTTTATCGTCAAAAGAAATATATTCCACTCTATTAATTAAAGCTTCTAAAGAAGTTTTAACAATAGATAACTCTTTATCTTTTTCTCTTAACCCAATAACATCACCAGTTTTAACTTGGTAAGATGGAATATCAACTTTTTTACCATTAACAGTTACATGTCCATGGTTAACTAGTTGTCTAGCTCCTCTTCTTGTAGTCGCAAAACCTGTGCGATAAGTTAAGTTATCTAAACGACTTTCTAACAATTTAAGTAAGTTTTCACCATGAACGCCTTTCATTTTACCGGCTCTTTCAAAAGTGATTTTAAATTGTTTTTCATTTAAACCATACATAAATCTAACTTTTTGTTTTTCTTTTAATTGAATACCATAGTTAGAAAGTTTCTTTTGTCTAGAATGACCATGTTCTCCTGGAATATATGGTTTTTTCGCAAGTTCTTTCCCAGTTTCTAACACTGAAAATCCAAGTCTTCTAGATTTTTTGTACATTGGTCCAGTATATTTTGCCATAATTTCCTCCCTTCTTTGCGCGAGAGGTTACCTTTCCAAATTATAGGGTGTATTAAATTAATACCATCGCCTAGCAGCTAAACAATAATAATCCCTTTAGGAAATAAACACATTATAATTTGTAAGAGGTAACGCTGCTAATAATGCACGCCTATTAATTATAGTATGTTTTTACTACTAAGTCAATACTTTTTCTTTAAAAAAAGTTTGAAAAATTATTCAAAACAATACAAAATTAGACAAAAATATGGTATCATAATAATAGGTGATAACGATGGATAAGATAATTTGGATTACCCTAGCTGTTTTCTTAATAGCTGGTTTATTAATTATTATTGTACTTAACATAATGCAAAGCCGAAAAAATAAAAAGTTTAAAAAACTTATCAACGAATTAGAGTACGAAAAAAACGCGATTGATACCGCACCTGTCGCACCGGAACTTGCAAAAGTAGAAGCCTATTTAAAAAATGAAAAGTTAGAAGTCATGTATCGTGATTGGCAAGAAAGACTTCAAGATATAAAAGAAACTAGAATACCCAAAATAACTGATATGCTGATAGAAGCGGAGTATTCACTTTCACAAATGGATTATAAAAGCACTATGTATAAAATAGCTAAATTAGAAATGGAAATATATAAAGTAAGAACCAAATCAGAGTTTTTATTAGAAGAAATTAAAGATCTTACTTCTAGTGAAGAGCGAAGTAGGGCGGTTATTACCAAACTAAAAGCTAGATATCGTGAATTATATGAAAAATTTGTCGAAACAGCTTCTGAATATGGTGATATGGCCCAGTTAATAGAGTTACAATTTGAAAACATTTCTAAAAGATTTCCTGATTTTGAAGATATTATGGATAAAAACGAATATAGCGAAGTAGGAACTGTTGTTGGAGCTATTGAAGAAATGCTTGAACACATGGCCGTTATCGTTGAAGAAATGCCTTCTATTGTTTTGATATCTAAAAATGTTTTACCTAGCAAAATGGAAGAGATAGTAGACATTTATAAAAAAATGGCTAGTGAGGGTTATCCTCTTGATTATTTAAATGTCGAATTTAATATTGAAGAAGCCAGTAAAAAAATCAAGGACATTGTCGAAAGGGCTAAGGTATTAGATATAGAAGACAGTTTGTTTGATTTAAAAGTTTTAACTGATTATTTTGAATCTTTATTTAACGATTTTGATAAAGAAAAACTCATTAAGTCTGAATATGAAGAAGCCAGTAAAACGTTAAAAGGAAAACTTGATAAAACTAATGCTTTAGTTACCGATATTTTCAATCAAATTGGTGAACTTAAAAAACTATATAATTTAATGCCTGAAGATATAAAATCTTTAGAAGAAGTTAGAGAAGAACTAGAAGCTTTAAATAAGGATTATATTACCTTAACTAGTCATACAAGTAATAATACATTTGCCTTTTCTAAGTTAACTGAGCAAGTAGAAGATTTAGTTATTAAGTTATCAAAAACAGAAGAAAGGCTAGATAAAACTTTAAATGTTATTGGTACAATGCATGATGACGAACTTAGAGCTCGTCAGCAATTAGACGAAATTAATTTATTATTAAGTGATGCAAAAAAACAAATTAGAAATTATTCTTTACCGGTTATTCCAAATACTTATTATGTGGAACTTAAAGAAGCGGGCGATGCTATTAAGGAGATAGTTAGAGAGCTTGAAAAGAAACCTGTAACTATCGAAACTTTAAATACTAGAGTAGATACAGCTAGAGATTTAGTTTTAAAATTATTTGGTCGTACTAAAGAAATGATTAAAACATCAATGTTTGCTGAAATGGCAATTGTTTATGGAAATAGATATCGTTCAAACGAAAATGAACTTGATAAAAACTTGAATTATTCCGAAGTTTTATTCAATAAGGGCGACTATAAAAAATCATTAGAATTAACCATTAACACCCTAAATAAAGTTGAACCGGGTATTTATGAAAAATTACAAGATTTTTACAGCGAAGAAGCTAAATAATTTTGACAATTATATAACTTTGTGTTAAGATTAGTATGTAAGCAGAGAAATCTGCATATATTAAAAAAGGGAACATTCAATTTGGTTGTTGAGTGCTTACCCTTTTAAAGTGTCTTGCACTAGTTCATAAGAACTGGTGCTATTTCTTTGCAATAATTTTGCCAATTAAAATTTAAAACTTATCTTAAAAAAAGAAAAAATTATGTGTTATAATATATTTAATAATAGTGTTAAAAAGGCGGTAGATATAATGAGAGGGACTAAAATTTTTATAATTAAATTAGTATTTATATTTTCTTTATCTATCATATTCGGAATGTATTTATATGACGGAGTTTATAATGTCATAAAAGAAGATTTATGTAACGATAAAGAAAAAAACATTCAAACAACTAAAAATAATGAACGAGTTTTTACCGAATTTCCATACTCTTTTGAAGGCATGGAAAAAAGAGAAACAAATCACAAAATTGCCAATTATGATAACATGAAAATAGTATACATTGCTATGTTTGATTACCCTATATTTAATATCACATATCCCCAAATATATGGTTTTTCAAACAAAGAATTCGAAATAAATTTAAACAGGAAAATCAAAAATATTTGTGAAGAAAATTATCGTGATTTAATAGCAACGTATAATTCTTTCGAAACATTAATATATGAGGCTAAAGATAAAGGCGACGAAGAGGAAGCAGGAAATATACAGAGAACGTTAGACCTTAATATTTATTATAATTCTTATACAGATTTTCATCTAAACGGAGATATCTTATCTATTGTATTAACACAAGACATATATAAAGGGGGTGCACATCCATACTCGTGGGAGACCACATTTAATATAGACTTAAAAAATAATAAGCTTATGCAATTGTCGGATTTATTATCAAATAAAAATGGAACTCAAAAAATATTGGACGAAGTAAATAAACAAATTACTGAAAGAGAACTTCTCGTTTGGGATAGTGTAAATGATAACAATACTTTAAGCGAATTAAACAATCCTAACTTTTATATCAAAAACAACATTTTAATATTACATTATAATCCATATGATATATCAAGTTATGCTATGGGACATATTGAGTTTGAAATGCCTTTTGGCTTTAAAGAAGTCGAAGGGATTCACAGCCGTACCGATTTCGACCTGAGCCAACACG
>Ga0082212_10001032_pt1 | contig 40747 bp, 27 predicted proteins | sample TergutNt197P3_FD_71548 | JGI IMG/M metagenome (GOLD analysis project Ga0082212, IMG submission 71548) | Neocapritermes taracua P3 segment gut microbial communities from Petit-Saut dam, French Guiana - Nt197 P3 | ecosystem: Host-associated > Arthropoda: Insects > Digestive system > Gut ...
AGCACCTATACGGACGAAATTGAACCATTACAATCCATAAAACGCATCGAAAAATAATAAAGGCTTGCTTTTCAGCCAATCTATCGCTATAATTTTCCACATAGACTGTGTCCGAAAAGGTTTACCAATTCGGAAAAGCCCATTATTAAAGATATGTTGAGAAAGGGGAATCCACTTGAAGAAAAGGCTTATCACATCAACAATCGCTATTCTTCTCATTATGGTCATGCTTGCCGGGTGCGGCGGCGGTTCGAGCAATACACCCACAGGCGGCGGCAATACTGGTAGCAATACCGCTACGCCCCCGGCAAACAACACACCGAGCGGCAATAGCAGCGGCGGCAATACTTCTGTGCCGCCTGCTTCACAAGGAAAGTCGAACGACGGTGAAAGTGGCAATCCCGATCCATCAGCGTCATTAGGCGATAACGCTGCGCCTGCCGGCAGCGGGAATCCATCGGGTATCAATTCCAATATTCAAGGTTTAACACTTTTTGGTGGCCGAGATTTTTCCGATGGCGTGGCATGGGTCATAACCAAGGACGATGCAAAATGGCGTCTCATAGAAAAGACCGGGAATGTCATCTTGGAACTGGATGAAAATGAAGAACCTTCGTCGGATTTCGGGGAAGGCGTAGCGGTAGTGAAGCGAGAGAATGGAACCTTGGAGTTGATCGACAAAGCCGGGAATGTCATATCCTCGCCAAGCTCCGGGGAGTATGACAATATCCACCAATTCATACGTGAGCTTGGCATGATTGTTGTGCGTAAGCACATCGAGACCTTCGCGCTTACGGAGACCCAATTCGGCACCATCGATAACAAAGGTCAGTGGCAGGTCAATCTGCAGGCTTTACCCGCGAAAGACTATGCTGTAGGTGGAATATACATCGGAGGCGGCTTCCTGAAGGCTGTCGCAAATGCCAGCATTGGAGATGTAAATATTTACAATGTATTCACAGGTGACTTCGATTATTATTACGGCAATCACGAACTCAGGTATGTAGTGGGCGTAAGCAACTTTGAAAACGGTTATGGCGTTTTTACAGATGCGCAATACTGGAATGTCGTATGTTCAACAGATACCGAGGGTAATACAAGTGTGATTTATTCGAGGGAAGATCAAAGCTCAAATGTTGCAGGCGCATATAGAGAAGGCTTATTCTTTATGAAAAGCGGAAGAGACGTTCAAGGCTTTTTCGATATAGAAGGCAATCAGGTCATCGACTTATCCGAATATACGATCGGTTCCAATTTCCGTCCCGAATTTTCTGATGGTTATTGCCTGCTGTTGCTAAGAAATCCACAAGGAAGCCCATACTACACAATCATAGACAGAACCGGTAATTTCATGTTTGAGCCAAGGCTTTATGACGATTACAGCAATTCGAGCTCTCGTGATATTACTTTTGCGTTTAATTGCGGAGTGCTTGTTATAACAACATCAAGCCATAGTAATTATACCAATTACAATACAACGATAATGGATATTTATGGCGAAACAATAGCTGAACTAAATGAACCTATCACATTTATTGAAGATATCGCCCGTATTGATACTACTGGTTTCAATTACAATGCTGGGGCGAGTTATGGCGAAGTATACTACATCGACAAAATGGGTAATCGGCTGTTTTAATTGTTTTTCCATAAAAATAATGCATAGAAAAGAGGGAAATTATCATGGCGTTTTGTAGTAATTGTGGAACTGAATTACAGGAAGGAACCGCTTTTTGCGCTTCCTGTGGAACCGCTGTCGGCACATCTCCGCAACAGCAAACAAGCAATGTGGCTTCGTCTACTCCCAAAGCCAATAAGAAATCGAACCCGGACATGATGCTGAAGATAATATCGGGAATCCTGATCGTGGCGGCTTTCTTACCGAGCTTCAATCTTACGGGCTGGTCAGGTATTAACAAATCGTATAGTGCGTTCGGTAATATACTTGCACCGGATGCAAGCGCATTTCCCTCATTAGTCGCCGCTCTTATTCCGGTCGCATTGCTTTTGTTTCTCATTTTTGCCGGCAAGTTGAGTTTTCTCAGAGGAAAGCATAGGCTTGTCGCAGCTCTTATGTGCGCCCTCGGAATATTCTTCAATATAAGATTTATGGCGGTTATCAACAGTGTGGTGGGAAGGAGTACGACCCTTAAGGCGGGACTCGGATTCTTTGTCACGATACTTTTGTATCTGGTAGCCATTGTTATATCATTGCGCAGCAGTAGAGCTTCCAAAGATAAATAGATCAAGGCTTAGCAGTTTCGCAAGAACAGCGAGGCACAATTCTATAAACCTACAGGTAGGGCTTCACGCTCTGCCTTTTTTTGCCCGAATTGTAGCGCCCGGGGCATGAGCATTAAAAAACCGTCGCGCAGGGCTGAAAGCCGATTGCATCAGACATGGCTGACAACCATGCAGGTTTATGGTATGATGAGTTCAATAAACAGCATTGAATGGAGATATCCGCATGACAGATTATCAAATCATCACAGACGCCACAGCCGACCTGACGGAAGAGCTAGCGGAATCCTTGGGCGTAAAGGTCATTCCCATGACCGTTGAGATGGAGGGGAAAGACTATATCATCGGCGGCAGGGAAAGCACCATTACCGTGGAAGAGTTTTATGAACGCATGAAGAAAGGCGAGGTAGCCCGAACCTCCCAGATCAATACGAATACCTACGCGCAGTTTTTCGGCGAGGAGCTGAGTAAGGGCCGGGACGTGCTCCTTATATCCTTCAGCTCAGGGCTGAGCAAAAGCACGGAGTACGCTTTCGCCTGCGCGGAGAAGATGGTGGCGGAGCACCCTGAGCGCAAGATACGCGTGGTGGATACCCTGTGCGCTTCCTTGGGGGAAGCCCTCATGGTCTACGCCGCCGCCATGAAGCAAAAAGAAGGCATGGGGATCGACGAGCTGGCCGATTGGGTGGAGACGAACAAATGGCTCCTTGCCCATTGGGTGACCGTAGACGATTTGTCCTATCTGCAGCGGGGAGGCAGGATATCCGCAGCGTCCGCCGTTGTGGGTACGGTACTAAACATAAAACCCATCATCTTTGTGAACGACGAGGGCAAGCTCATCAGTGTAAATAAGGTGCGCGGCAGAAAAAAATCCCTGGATACGCTCCATGAGACCATCCGGGAGCGCTGGTCCGGCGGCAGCAGGGAGGAGCCGGTATTTATCGGCTACGGGACGGAATTGGACGACGCCCTTTATCTGAAAGAGCAGCTTATGGCGGGGGACGGCCCCAAGGACGTGCATGTGTACCATATCGGCCCGGTCATCGGCGCCCATACAGGGCCTTCGGTCATCGCGGTATTCAGCTTCGGGGATAAGAGATAGCGGAGGGATCCGGTTTGAAAAGCGATAAGCAGGCAAGCTTGCTTTCCACTGAGGAAAGGGAAGAGCTGGCAAAGCTGCTCTACCCGAAGATCACGATGCGGCCGGAGGACTATGAGGGGATATATCCCCCCAGGGAGTTGCCGGCGGGCGCTTACGTGACGCGCCTTGGGCCAAGCCCCACGGGATTTATCCATCTGGGGAATCTGTACAGCGCGCTGGCGGACGAGCGGCTCGCCCACGGGAGCGGGGGCGTGTTCATCCTGCGGGTAGAAGACACGGACAATAAACGCGAGATACCCGGCGCGGTGGACCTCATCGTCTCTTCCCTGGCGTACTTCGGCGTGGAGTTCGACGAGGGCGCCACGGGTGAAGGGGACAAAGGTGGCTACGGCCCGTACCGGCAGCGCGCCAGGGCGGAGATATACCAGAGCGTGGCTTGCCGTCTCATTCGGATGGGCAGGGCGTATCCCTGCTTTTGCACGGAGGAAGACCTCACGGAAATGCGCGCGAAGCAAGCGGCGGAGAAGCATAACCCGGGGTACTACGGCGCCTGGGCGAAGCACCGCGACCTGCCTCTGGAGGAGGTCCGGGAGCTGGTATCGGCAGGGGCGCCTTTCGCCCTGCGGTTCCGCTCTATGGGCGACCCGTCGGAAAGCTTCACGGTCAACGACGGCATCCGGGGCCCGTTGACCATGCCGGAAAACGACCAGGACTTCGTCCTGTTGAAAGCGGACGGCATACCGACCTATCATTTCGCCCATGTAGTGGACGACCACTTCATGCGCGTAACCCATATCCTCAGAGGGGAGGAATGGCTTGCCACGCTGCCCTACCATTGGGAGCTATTTCAGACCTTGGGGATAGAGCCCCCTGTATTCTGCCATACTACCGTACTGATGAAGATGGAGGGGGAGACGAAGCGAAAGCTGTCTAAACGCAAAGATCCGGAGTTGGGCCTGGATTACTACCGGCAGCTGGGGTACTATCCGCCGGCGGTGAAGCGCTACCTCCTTACCGTACTCAACTCCAACTATGAGGAGTGGAGCTTGGCGAATCCCGGAGCGGGCTTCGACAGCTTTCCTTTCACCACGGGGAAGATGGGCAGCTCCGGCGCCCTTTTTGACCTGGACAAACTCCACAATGTCAGCAAAGACATGTTTGCCGCCATGCCCGCCGGGGAAGTCTATGACTTTCTCCTCTCCTGGGCCTCCACGCAAGCCCCGGAGGATTACCCGCTGCTGGCCGACGACCCGGCTTACGCCCTGGCGATCCTTGATATCGGCAGGGGCGGGGAAAACCCCCGCAAGGACTTGGTTTACGGCAGGCAGATCATGGAGTTTATCGGTTTCTTCTTTGACGGGCGGTTTCGCCGGGAAGATCCATTTCCGGAGCAGATAGAGGCGGAGCTGGCGGCGAAGCTGCTGGAGGATTACCTGACCGGATATGACGCCGGCGATGATAACGCCGCATGGTTCGACAAAGTACGCGCCCTGGGGGTGAAGCATGGCTTTGCCGCCAAACCTAAGGACTACAAGAACGAACCGGACAGGTACAAAGGGCATGTGGGCGATGTGAGCAGCCTGCTGCGGGTAGCCCTGAGCGGCAGGAGGAACTCCCCCGACCTGTGGGAAGTGCAGCAGGTCATGGGCGAGGGGCGCGCCCGGAGAAGGATAGAATCGGCGATAAGCCATTTTCGCGGATAATAGACAGTAAGCGCGGCGCCGGTCGCAGGCGGCAGCGTGATTCGGTATAAGGAGACGGACATGGACAATCAAGACGCAAGGCGTACCACGCCAAGGGGCCCGGCTCAAAAGAGCCTGAAGGAGTATCTCATCAGCCAGGACAAGAAGCATGAGTCCGCCATCGAAGGGCTCACGGAAAAGCTCCGGCGGCTGGAGAAGGCGGTGGAGACGCAGAACGCGGAGATCAAAGGGCTGGAAAGAAAGCTCCTGGGGCAGCCGGATTTGCAGAAGCCTTTCATCGACCTGGCGGAACGCTTTTTGGTTGGCTTCGAGCAGATGCTGGAGGACGCCACGCGGGATAACGTATACCTCCGGGCAAAAAGCAGCCTGAGCCAGAGGGAGCAGGAACTGATCCGGGAGGAAAACGACCTGCGCTTGCAGATCGCCCGGTGCCGCCGCAAGGTAAACGCCCTTCTGCGGGCGGTGGATCGCAGGGCCGGGGAAGCCGGGCACGGCGAAGCCGCCAAGCAATCCGAAGCTGCCGGGCGGGCTGATACCGACGGGCAAGCCGAAGCTGCCGCGCAGTCCGAAGCTGCCGGGCAGCCCGAAGCTGTTAAGCAGCCCGAAGCTGCTAAGCAGTCCGAAGTAGCCAAGCAGTCCGAAGCAGCCAAGCAGTCCGAAGCAGCCAAGCAGTCCGAAGCCGCTAAGCAGTCCGAAGCTGCCGGGCAGGCAACACAACCCGCGCTATCCGCCCAGGCAGGACAGGAACGGGTCGTCCATATCGTGGGATTGATGGCGGATGAAAGCAAGAAGCCTGCTGAGAAAGCAGAAGCCGCCCCTGCCGGGGGCGGCGATGAGAGTGGGGCGGAGACCGCTCTGCCATGCCATGAACTCAGGCTGCTGTACCTGATGGATAAGACCGCGGGCGAAGACCTCTGGGGGAAGGAAGGGGAGTTGCTGATTCGCCAGGGGGAGCCCATCTGCATGGGCTCGGCGGAGAAGATATATCATCAGGGTTTGATGGAGCAGTTGGTGCAAAACATAAGATGAGCTTCAACTCGCGTAATTATCGAAATATCCCTGAACCAGGATGACAGGGGTGCCTTTGTCGCCGCTGCCGCTGGTCAGGTCGCATAAGCTGCCAAGAAGGTCCGTGAGCTGACGGGGCGTAGTGCCCTCGGATGCCATGTTGCCTTTGAGGTCGGCTTTTTTCTCATTAATGGCTCGGATCATGGCTTGCCGCGCCTCTTCCCCGGAGTATTCCTTAAGCTCGGTGTCTGCCAGATACTTCATCTTGAGCTCATTTGGCGTGCCCACAAGGCCGGGGGTATAGGCGGGGGACACCACCGGGTCCGCGAGTTCCCAGATTTTCCCGACTGGATCCTTGAAGGCGCCGTCGCCATAGACCATGACCTCCACGTTTTTGCCCGTCAGCTCGAACAACTGTTCGTGCACAGCGTCCACCACCTCCTGGCCCCTCTCCGGGAAGAGCTTGATGGTGTCTTCTGAAGCTTTGTTTGAGCCGAGCAAGCCGTATGCGGAGTTGAAACCGCTCCCCTCCACGGACTCGTTGAGAATCTGATCCAGAGTCAATACGCGCCGGGCGCCGGCGCCCTCCAGCAGGCGGCGGGTACGGGCCCGGGTGTGGATATCCGCGGCGATCACCGTATCGGTATAGTCGAGGATATGGCAGGGGTCGTTGGAGAACACAAAAGAGATATCCTCCGCGCCGGACTCTTCCCGGTAGAAGCTGATATAGTCGATCCCGGTGAAGGGGTGCACCGTCTTGTCCCCGAAGGCCTGGCGGAACTCCTTCTCGGTGAATGAAACCTTGTATGGGTCGATCCCCCGGGCGTCCAGCTCGTCCCAACCGACGAGGTGATTGCCCACTTCGTCCGCGGGGTAGCTTAACTGCAGGGTCAGCTTCTCCGCGCCCTTGGCGATCCCTTTGAGCAATACGGAAAAACGGTTGCGGCTGAGTATGGGGAAGACAAGCCCGATATGGCCGCCGCCTGTAAGGGTTTTTACATGGGCTGCGATATGCCCGGTCGTGGCATAGTTGTTTTGGGAGCGGGCGACTACGGACTCCGTGATCCCCACGACGTCCCGGTCGTGTAGGGAGAAGCCTTCCGCTTCCCAGGCCTGCTTCAGCGACTCCACGACGATGGAAGCCAGGTCGTCGCCGGGCTTGATGATGGGAGTGCGTATGCCGCGGGATGTGACGCCGATCGTTCTCATATACAGCTCACCTCAATTATGATTTTTCCACAATCTATTCTAATCGAAACGGCGCAAAAGATAAAGTAGCTTTCTATGTATATATTTCGCGAAAAAAAACAAAGCGCTGAGAAAAGGAAATGATTGACAATGAAATGGAAATTATTATATAATATGGCAACAAGAACTAATATTGCTATAATATAGGGAGGGATCGTATGATCGCGAAAGTCAGCGCGTTCACCCTGCAGGGCTTAGACGCGGTGCCGGTGGAAGTCGAAGCCGGGGTGTACAACGGCTTGCCGGACTTGACTGTGGTAGGCCTGCCGGACGCGGTGCTCCGGGAGAGCCGCGAGAGGGTGCGCTCCGCCGTGGTGAACGCCGGATACCAATGGCCCACAAGGCGTATGCTGATCAACCTTGCGCCGGCCCACATCCGTAAGGAAGGCTCGGGCCTTGACCTGGCTGTGGGGGTGAGCCTGCTGAAGGCTTCCGGGCAGCTGCCCGGGCTGGATACCGACGGGCTGGTGTTTGCCGGGGAACTGTCCCTGGACGGGAGCTTGCGGGGTACCCGGGGGATACTGGCGGCGGCTTTATCTATGGAGCTGTGGCCGGACAAGGTACTTGTGGTGCCGGCAGACAACCGGGAGGAAGCCAGCCGGGGCACGGGCAAGGTAGTGGCGCTGGAGTCCCTGGCCCAGCTCAGGGACATCGGCGAGATGAGAAAGAGAGCGGCGGAAGCCTTCGGCAAACCGCGCAGCGCCGGGGGCTGCGGAGCGGCGCCCGGGGAAGGCTGGGGGGAGGAAGGCGGCGATAGCCAAGCTTTGTGGGATTTGAGTATGGTGAAAGGGCAGTACAAAGCGAAGCGGGGGCTGGAGCTGGCGGCTGCGGGAGGTCACCACCTGCTGCTCATCGGCCCGCCGGGGAGCGGAAAAAGCTTACTGGCCCGCTGCCTGCAGGGGATACTCCCGCCCATGAAAGAAGAGGAGATGCAGGAGGTGAACCGGGTCTACAGCGCGGCGGGCCTGCTGCGCCCGGACATGCCGTGGATCACCCGGCGCCCTTTTCGGAGCCCCCATGCCGGCGTCACGAAAGCCGGGCTGCTGGGGGGCGGCATACCTTTCCGACCGGGGGAAGTCAGCCTGGCCCACCGGGGCGTACTATTCATCGACGAGCTACCGGAGATGGACAGGAACTGCATCGAAAGCCTCAGGCAGCCATTGGAAGAGGGCAGGATCATCCTGAGCCGGGTCTGGGGCAGCGTCACCCTCCCGGCAAAGATCCAGCTCGCGGCCAGCGCCAATCCGTGCCCCTGCGGCTACTACGGCGAGTATCCGCCGAAGTGCAAATGTCTGGACCATGAGATACGCCGCTATCAGAACCGCTTCTCCGGCCCGCTCCTGGACCGTCTTGACATGGTCATCCAAGTCCCCCGGCTGGAAGCGGACAAGCTCAGAGACGAGAGCGGCGCGGCGGAGGATTCCCGCCGGGTGGCCGCCCGGGTCGCGGAGGTATGGCGCAGGCGGCAGGAAGAAGCCGGCGCCGGTAGCGCCGGCCTTGACGCCATGCAGCGGCAGCTTACCCGGGAAAGCAGGAAGTGGGCCCTTTCCGCTTATGAAAGCCACGGGCTTACCGCGCGGGGGTACTACCGCATGCTTCATCTGGCCAGGACCGTCGCCGACCTGAGCGGGGAGGACGCCATCAGCGCCGCTTCCCTGGCGGAAGCCCTGGAGTACCGGGGAGGCTTTCCGGATTAAGAGGAATGTGGTATTCTGTTTATATTGATATGGAACAAAGAGGATGAGTTTCGCATCGAATATAGATAGAAGCCTGGAGGGGCCCGATGGAATTGAATCAGGATCAGCTCGCTTTGATCGGTTTGTTGTTGGAACGAAAGCAAATGTACTACCGCCTGGCGTACTCCCTTGTGGGCAACGAGGCGGACGCCCTGGACGCCATCGCGCAAATGACGCTGCAGGTCGTAGAAAAAATCCACACCTTGCGTTCAAACGACGCCTTCATCGCCTGGAGCAAAAAGATACTCGTCAATGTGTGCCGGGAGTATTGGCGCAGGAACCCCAAAACCCTGCCTTTAGACGAAGCCCTGGGGGCGGGGGGCGTCGGGGAGGGGGCGGGCGGCCTTGCCCCGGAGGACGAGATCGTCATCCGGCAGAGCGTCGCCAGGCTTCCGGAGATACACCGGGAGGTCGTTTATCTCCGGTTCTACCTGGATTATGAGTATAAGGATATCGCGCAGTTGTTGGATGTTCCCGAAGGCACGGTGAAGTCCCGCCTGAACCGGGCGCTGGAATCGTTAAGGGAGCAGATGGGGGGCGCTTTGTATGGATAATCTTGACAGGTTCATGATGGCGGAGAAGGCCAGGCTGGAGGGTGTACCCGTCCCGGCGCGGTATGACGACGTCCTGGAAGGCGCCTTGCTGGAAGCGGGGCTGACGGAAGCGGACGTGAAAGATATACGCGTTTCCCGGGAGGCTGCCGGTTATATGGAGATGCCTACCGGCGAGGGGGATAAAGGCGCCGGCGAGCCTAAGCGCGCCAAGGGGTCAAAGCGCGCCAAAGAACCAAAGAACGCGAATGAGCCAAAGCGCAGGAAGCGCCGCTTATACTGGATACCCGCAGTAGCCGCCTGCGTGGCGGTCATCATCGCCGTCAGCTCTTTTCTGCCTTCGGCGATACAGGAGAGCAGGGTCCCTCAGGCGCTGCCGGAAAGCTTTAAAGGCATAGTCTCCGTCCGCCCGCTGCTGGGCGCCGACGACCAGATGGACCCCGCCGGCGGATTCCTCATCACTTCCACAGAAGCTCTGCCCGTGGAGCTGGTGGTGAAGGCGCTGGTGATAGAGCCGGCCATCGAGTACACACTGAACCCGAGGAAGGGCGGCACGGAGTATGAGGTGCTGCCTCTTGAGCCCCTTGACGAAAATAAAGTCTACCAAATCGCCTTCGACCCGGGAAACAGCCTGGCCGACCTGGCGCCCAGAGGCTCCCATACATGGGCGTTTCAGACGAAGGGGGAGTTTGGCCTGCAAGGCACGCTGCCCCGGTCCAATACTTCCATGGTACCGGTAAGCACGACCTTCGAGCTCTGGTTTACCGCCCCGCCGGATCTGGCTTCCGTGGAGAGGGAAGTAGGTCTGACCCCTTATGTGCCGGGGCATTGGATAGTGGAAGGCAGCAAGGCGATCTACCTTCCCGAGCGACTTTTGGACTACAAGACGGTTTATGAGATACATGTACCCAAAGGGGTGCGCGAGGCGGGTGGCCAGGGCGCCACGGGCGATAGCCTGACGGTGGTCTTCCATACGGAGGGCGAGCCTGAGACGGCTTCCGACGGCGCGTACTTCAGCATCCTGGGCCAGAACCTTTCCTTCCGCACGGATGAAGCGCCTTTTGTGCAGTTTTACTTCAACGACTGGGACAGGAGGGAAAGCGACCCCCTTCCGGAGGTAAGGGCGGACATATATGCTTACCCTGACGGGGAAAGCTATTTGCTTGACCTGACGGAAAAAATCAAAAACATCGACTGGCTTTACTCCGACGAAGATGTATGGCTGCCCGCAGAAACCCTCGCCCCTGTAGAAAGCCTTGACCTGACCGGGCACAAGCCGGAATACTCCTGGTATCTGTACTTCCCGGAAGCGCTGCCCAAAGGCTGCTACCTGGCGGAGTTCACCATGGGCCGCCAACGGAGGCAGCTCCTGTTTCAAGTCACGGATCTAAGCGCGTACCTGTCGGTGAGCGAGGAAGAAGCCCTGATTTGGGTAAACGACCTGCGTACCGGCCAGGGCGCCGGAGGCGCGGAGGTCACCGTCAACGGCGAGCTGAGCGCCACCGCGGACAGCGACGGCGTCGCCTTTATGGGGCCGCTGCCCCAGGCGAAGGTCAGGGCATTTGACGTCCGCTACGGCGGCGAACGGTTGCTTCTGGCGGATACGAGCGTGACTTACAGCAACCCGGATATGCTGAAATGGATGGAGCAGCGGAAAACGGCGCAGTCATACTGGAACTACCTCTATGTGGATAAGCCGATCTACCGGCCGGAGGACACCATCCACTTCTTCGGGCTCATCGCTCCCCGGACAGCATCTGCCGCTGCCGTGCGGGACGTCACCCTGCGGCTGGAGTACTACCGCGCGAATATGAATATCAAGCAGACCTGCGCCGTCGTCGATGACGTCCTGCTGGGCAGCTTTGTCCTGCCGGTATTGACGCCGGGTTACTATAACCTGAGCATGTACCTGGACGACGCCTTCATCTGCAGTACTTACTTTGAAGTAGCCGTTTATGAAAAACCAGCCTATCGTATCACCCTGGGGGCGGATAAGAAGGTCGCTATGATGGGCGACGTCGTCCGGTGGACGGCTGCCGCGGCGTTTTTCGACGGCACGCCCCTGGCCGGCCAGCTCATATCGTTCTCCGGCTCGGCCATAGACGGGGATCAAAGCGCCGTTTCGGACATGAGCGGCGAGGTGCGCTTCGATACGAAAGCGGGGGGCAGCTTCAACTACCTTGTGAATACGGACTATGTCTACGCCAACGCCGCGTTGCCGGAGATCGGGGATATCTACCGGGACGGCAGGATCACGGTGTTTGCCAGTGATATCGAGCTGACCGGCAAAGCCGCGCGGATGGAGCCGGGGGCTGCCGAAGCGGCTCCGTCTGTGGAAGCGCCGCCGACCGGGATCGCGCCGGCGGAGACCGCGCCGGCAGAGACAACCCCGGCGCAAACGGCTCCCGCCGGGCAGGCGCCCGGCGAAGGGGCGCGGGAGGACGAAGCTGCCCAAGAGGCGCCCCTGGGGCAAGAAGCCGCGCCCTCCGCCGACGGCGACGCGGAACGGGAAGAGCCGCCGGAAGGGGCGAGCGGAGAAGCCGCGCCCTCAGAGGAGGATGAAGAGGATGCTGAGGGAGCCGGGGACGCGGCTCCGGGGGACGCCGCCGGGGATGCTTCCGCCGGGGGGGACGCCGCTTCTGCCGCGCCCCAGGAGCCGGCCGCACAGCCTGAGCCGCCGCCGGCCGCGCCTTCAGATACCGTGGCGCCGCAGGAAGGGAGCGAAGCCCACTCCCTGTTTACCATAAGCCTGGAAGCCTTTGACGTGGATATCAGCCGCATTACCGACCCGGACGGCAACCTGACAGAGCAGGCCCTGGCGCTATACGGGGGCTTCATCGAGGTGGAAGCTTCGCTGATACGGGAGCATTGGTATAAAGTAGAAACCGGCCAGCGCTACGACCCCTATACGAAACAAATGTCCCCCGTATACGACTACCGCATGGAGGAGATACCGGAAGACACGTTTTACTGGACCTACGCACGCGACGGAGATACGCGCTTTACGGAAAAGCTGTACTCGGCCGATGGCTACCAGCTGATACTGACCTTCCGGGACAGGGCCGGGCGCCAGGTCATACGGACGTTTTACCTGCCCCGGGCCGAATGGGCCGCCTGGGACAACTACAACAGCGGATACAACTGGTACTGGCTGCGCCAGGACGATGATAAATACTTTTGCAGCATCGGCGAGGAAGCCACCTTCAGGCTGAACGGCTGGGAGGGCGTGGTGGCGTCGTCGGGCCGGTATCTCTTCTTCCGGGCCCGGGAACACATCATCGACTACCGGATGTCCGCGGAAAATGAGTATACTTTCCGCTTCGGTGAAAGCGAGCTCCCGGGGTCGAATGTCATGGCGGTATTCTTCGACGGGTCGCGGTACTGTCCGGCGAATTATCCTGCCGGCGCCAGGATGGATCCGGAAGACAGGGCTCTGCGCGCGGAGATAACGACGGATAAGGAACGCTACAAACCCGGCGAGACCGTCAGCATGGAAATCAGGCTCACCGATAAGGACGGGCGCCCGGTAAAAGGCGTCATCAACCTCAACCTGGTGGACGAGGCCCTGCTGGCGGTGCGGGATCAATGGATAGACCCGGGGCACAGCGTGTTTCTTGGGAATCTGTACGACTTTCCATACCGCGCCACGATCAGCCATCCCTCTTCCAACGGCGGGAATATGGCCGAAGGAGGGGAAGGGGACGGCGGCAGGGACGACTTCCGGGATACGGTACTCTTCCGCCTGCTTTATACGGATAACGAAGGCCGCATAAGCATATCCTTTGACCTGCCGGACAATATCACCACCTGGCGGGTGATCTGGCAGGCTTACGCGCCGGATATCTGGGTAGGCGGCGGCGCGGCGGCTTTACCCGTGGGGCTGCCCTTTTTCAACGACGTAAGGTTCAGTGAGATCATCCTGGAAAGCGACGAGCCTGTGCTCGGGGTGAGATCCGCGGGCAGCGCCATCACCCAGAGCGCGCCTTCCCAGATATCCTGGACGGTGAGCATACCGGAGTTGGGTATCACCCAAGAAATGACAGGGCAGGCTTACAGCTGGATGGATATCCCCTTGCCGGCGATGCAAGAAGGGCGATATACGCTGCAGGTAGACGGCGCCTGGGAGGGCTACCGCGATACGGTAAGGCAACCCTTCAGCGTAGTGAAAAGCAGGCAGAACCATACCGCCCGGGAGGAAGCCGTACTCACGGAAGGGTTCCGCCCCCCGGGGAGCGAGACCGGCATGACTACCCTCGTCTTCAGCGATAAAGCCAGAAACCTGGCTATGGGAGGGCTGACCCAGCTGGCAGGGCAGGAATCCATACGGGTGGAGCAGCGTTTAGCCGCCCTGGAAGCCGGGAAGCTTCTGAAGAATCAATTTCGCCTGGACTGGTGGAGCCAGTCGGAGGAAGAGGAACGCCAGAGCCGGGGGCAGATACTGCGCTACCAATCCTACGACGGGGGCGTGGCCTTCCTGCCTTATGGGGACGCCGACCTTTATACCAGCGTTTGGGCCGCTTCGGCGGGGCTGGAGTATTTCTCCCGGGAAGACCTTGCCCTATACTTCAACGAGATACTGGACAACGGGGAGTATAGCTGGGACAAAACGATGGCTTTATGGGGGGCGGCTGCCTGCCGCCGGCCAGTGCTGCCGGAGATCCGCCAGGCATTGAAGGAAGACAGTTGGCGCGGAGCGGCCCTCTCCGGGCAGGAGAAGCTGAATCTGATCTGCGCCCTGATTTTCCTTGGCGGCGGCAATGAAGCTTTGGAGCCGGCGCAAGCGCTGCTTCAGGAGTGGACCGAGGGGATCGACGGGTTATACCGGGCTACCATTGGGGGGGATCGGACGGAGACGCTGAAAGCGACAGCGCAGATGGCTGTGGTAGCGGCGGTGCTCGACCTGCCCCAGGCTGAGGGCCTCTACCAATACATACTGGAAAACCCCAGCGAAGAAGAGTACTTCTTACTGGAGAAGCTGATCTGCCTGCGGGCGGCTTGCAGCAAGCTGACGGACGCCGCGAGCTTCATCTATACCCTGGAGGGGGAAGAGGTGACGGTAGACCTGAGCCGACAGCCCAGCTATAATCTGCTTCTGACGCCGGAGCAGCGGTCGTCCATATCGATCAATCAGGTGGACGGCGGGATCATAGCCGAATCCCAGTATAGGAAGGACGGCTTGGCAGCCCCTGCCGCCACGGCTGCCGGACAACTGCAAATCAGCCGATCATACCGCGTGGATGACCAGGACAGCAGGAGCCTGTCTGCCGCCGGGAGGACGCAGGTGATGCTCACCTACCGTATCGAAGCCGACGCCCCCGACGGATGCTACAACATCGTAGACTATCTGCCGGCAGGGCTGCGGTTCGTGAGCCTGGATACCCAGGGGAGCTACGGCAGCCAGAGGCACTGGCTGCTTCAGGAGGATGGAAATAAGCTGACTTTCGGCATCTATAAATCCCGGGAAGCTGTGGAGGGCCGGTTATTCTACACTGTGCGGACCGCCATGCCCGGCAGCTTCCTGGCCGAGCCCGCCGTGCTGGCCCATTCGGGGCTGCAAAGCCTGTATGTGACCACAGAGGGCGCCAGGGTGTACATCAATTAGCGGGAAACTTGGTATGGTCAGGCTTAGCGTGAGGTATCCGGCCGCCGCTCTCGCGCTTCTGCTGCTGTTGTGCGCGGGCGGCGACGCAGCTGGGGACGCGGGAAGGGGAAGCGGCGACGGGGCATTCGCCCGCGTTGGCGGCGACGCATACGCAGATCCCGCTGCTGCCGGATACGGGAGCAAACGATCTAGCGATTCTGCGGGTTCACAAGGTATAGCCGCTGAATCCGTAGGATCGCCTTGCCCTACCGGGTTGTGGATAGATACGGAAAGCTTCCTTCGCCGGGAGTACATGGAGGATACGCTCAGGGCATATGAAGACGGCGTATATGAAGCCTGGACCGACGCGTCGGGGATAACCGGCGAAGGCAGGATACGATGCCTGACCCTGCCTCATCATCTGCCCGGGGCGGGGCTGAGCGTCTTTGCCCTCCGGCAGATCATCGCCCGGGACGGGCAGCCGGATACGGTGATCCTTATCGGCCCAAACCATGAGAACACCGGACCCGCTGCCGCCCTGGCTTGCGTCAGCTGGCAGACCCCATACGGAGCCGTCGAGCCGGATGAGGAGATCGTTGGCATGCTGCTGAGCCGTGGCCTGGCTGCCGATGATCCGGGCGTCTTTGCCAGGGAACACAGTATGGGGATGGTGATCCCCTGGCTTGCGCGGTTTATGCCCGGGGTGAAGGTAGTGCCCCTCGTTTTTCATTATCAGTATCCCCTAGATAAATTGGAAGCGCTTTTCGACGCCTTGGGGCCGTGGCTCGACGAGGGGGCGCTGCTGGTATTGTCCGCGGACTTCTCCCATCACCAGACCAGGGACGAGGCCCGGTGGCGGGATCTGGAGACAGCGGCCCTGCTGGAAGGGGGCGACTGGCGCTCCGTAGCCGGGCTGAGCAGCGACTACATCGACTGCCCCACCTTACTCGCCGGGATGATGCGCCTGGCCGGCGCCCGGGGCTGGGAGGGACCATGGATAGCGGCCCATACCAATTCCGGCTTCCTGACAGGCGCCGCCGGTCCGGAAGTGGCCAGCTACTTTGTGCTCGCCTATACAGGGGAGTGAGCGGGGCAGCATAGAAAACCAACGCGCATAGAAAAACAGCAGCCCGGGTCGTAGTACACAATCCCGGGTTGCCGTTCGTACACTGGTTGCTCTTATCGGATAAGGATTCCGCGCCGCCTCAGACTGCTTTTTGATGCCGCCACGCGAAGTTCCGCTGCCGCGGCGCCCGTCAGTAGCCCAGCACGGCTGTCGTGATAAGCTTAGCGATGAACAACACCGCCACGATGTACATGACGATGCTGACCTCCTTCTGCTTGCCGGTGCAGACCTTCAGGACGACATAGCTCAGGATGCCGAATATGATTCCGTCCGCTATGCTGTAGGCGAGGGGCATGATGGCGATAGCGATGAACGCCGGGATGCCTTCGGTGACGTCGGTGAAGTCGATTTTCACCACGCACTGTATCATGAAGAAGCCCACCAGCACCAGGGCCGGGGCTGTGGCGAAAGCGGGGATAGCGGCGAAAATCGGTGAGAAGAACAAGGATAAGGTAAACAAGGCGGCTACCGTCAGGGAGGTCAGCCCCGTCCTGCCGCCGTCGGCGACGCCCGAGGCGCTTTCCACGTAGGTCGTCACCGTCGAAGTCCCGATGAAGGAACCAAAGGTCGTGCCGATGGCGTCGGCCAGCAGTACCTGACGGATCTTCGGCAGGTTTCCATCCTTATCCGTAAAGCCGGCTTTCTCCGAAACGCCGATGACCGTACCGACCGTGTCAAATACGTCCACAAACAGAAAAGCGAACACTACCGCGATGAATTCAAATATCCCGATGCCAAACCCGCCGGTGACATGGGAGAAGGCGTCTACGATGGTATTACCCGCGAAAGAAGGCGGCAGGGAGAAGATACCGTCTGGGATGAGAGAAAATCGGCCCGCGTCCGGGTCAACCACATACCAGCCGGCGACCTGGCATACGATACCCATTAGCCAAGTGGCGATGATGCCCCAAAATAGGGCGCCTTTGACATTTTTACCCAGAAGGATCATGGTGACGACCATACCGGCCAGCATGAGGATGACCGTGATGTTGTTGATATCCCCAAGAGTGACCGGCGCGTCGGGGATGTCCATTTTGACCAGCCCGCCATTGACCAGCCCGATGAAGGCGATAAATAAACCGATGCCGGCGCTTACCGCGTACTTCAAGTTTCTCGGTATTGCTTCAAAAATCGCTTCCCGAACCCTGAAAAGGGAAAGAACCAGAAAGACGATGCCCTCGGTAAAGACCGCCAGCAGAGCCACCTGCCAGCCGAACTTCAGCCCGATGGTAAAGGCGAAAAAGGCGTTTAGCCCCATGCCCGGCGCCAGGGCGAAGGGGTAGTTGGCCAGCAGGGCCATGGTCAGGGTGGCGATGGCGGAGGAAAGGGCCGTAGCGGTAAATACGCCGCCCCAGGACATGCCGGTCACCGACAGGAAGTTGGGATTCACGATAAGGATGTAGGCCATGGTCATAAATGTTGTGATGCCAGCCATGATCTCCGTAGTGACAGTCGTGTTTCTTTCTTTGAGCTTAAATAGTTTTTCCATATAGACCTCCTAAACCTCGGTTTTCCAAACGATACTACTCTCTGGCTTCGAAGCCGTCTTTGCCTACGCCGCAAAGGGGGCATGCCCAGTCGTCCGGAAGGGCTTCAAAGGCTGTGCCCGGGGCGATATTGTTCTCCGGGTCGCCTTCCGCCGGGTCATAAGAAAAACCACATGCTGAACAAACATACTTCATCGTTTCCACCTCCTTCTGACTTGTCTTTTTCGTCGCTTGCCTTGCCAGAAACGAAAAATCCTGCGTCACTTGCTTGTCTGTTTCGCTTTTGGCTACGCCCGATTGTCCGTTTTCTTCGTTTTCGTAAAACCTGCCGTCCAGTACCGCCCGGACTTCGAGCCATAAATACTTGATCACGCTTAGATCCGGCGTGAGCATAGCTCTTGAAGACGAACGTGTGTTCTTCGGCGATAATACCACCGGTTCGCTTGGGGACGCCAGATCCGGGAATGCGAGGAATAAGCGATATATGTTCTTCAGCTCTCCCTTGCCCCTGATCTTGTCCAGCTCTTCGTTAACGCGCAGGAGCAGGTTTTCCTGATACTCCCGCCTTGCCGCGTCCCTGCGCTCGGCGGCGTCGGCGATCTCTTCCTTCATGGCGTGTAAAGCATCCCGCAGCTCATCGTTGGCGCGCCGGATCTTGTCTTCCGACTGGCCGCCGCCGCCCGGCTCCGAGAGCCCGGCCCGGGCTTCGTCCATACTACGCCGCCATTCCTGCTGCATCCGGCCCTTGCCGGTCTCATAGTCCCAAAACTTCAGCTCGTATTCTTCCTGCCTGTGCCGGAGCTTCTGGTAGAGAGTGAGCGCCCAAGTCTCCAGCTCGCTCATGAGCTTTCGCAGGCTGGCGGCCCTCCTGACCGAAGCTATGGCGTCGGCGGCCAGCAGTACGAGAAACAGCCCCGCGGCGAGCGCCCGCACCGGCTCGGGGAGCCGTGCCAGCCATAGCAGCAATACCGGATGGGCGAAGAGTACAAGGAGGAGGCTGAGAGGGAGCAGATAAAGGATACGCGTCAGGTACACCCGGCTGCCAAAACTAAGCCTCTTTGCGGAATGATCCCGCCATTTCATCTTGAAAGCCGCTTCCAGGCCCCATCCGGCAAGATACTCCAGCAGAATCAGAATCACAAGGAGCGGTAAAGCCGCCGCCAGGGGGCCCCCGGCGTCCAGCCATGGCAGAAACTGCCGATACAAAGATCGGGCGTATGGGGGGGCATTGACCAGCAGGATAGCGCCAAACCCGTATATGGGGATCCATGGCCCGTGAAAGAAACCCCTGTTGACCCATCGGCCCGTTTTTAAACGCGCATATACGTCTTCGGCTATCCAAGCGGAAAAAGAGTATACCGTGAAATAAAGCAAGCCCGTGACGAATCCTCCGCTGGACACAGAATCACTCCGTTTCTACATATAAGTATACTATTATATGAATTCCGGCGCAAGGAATTCATCTTCATTTTATTATTTGCATTTCCCCGCCAATATGTTATCCTGTTTATATTGAGTAGCCACGGCGAAAGGGGATTCTTATGCGCATACGCTTTTTGGGGGCGGCACAGACCGTTACCGGTTCCTGCTATATGGTGGATACGGAGAAAAGCCGTTTCCTGGTAGACTGCGGCATGTACCAGGGCAGCAAGGCGCTGAAAGAAAACAACTACGCGCCCTTTGGCTTCGCCGTCAAGGATATCGACTTCGTCCTGATCACCCATGCCCATGTGGATCACTGCGGGCTGCTCCCTAAGCTGTATAAGCAAGGGTTCGTAGGAGCCAGCTACGCGTCGGCGCCGACCCAGCAGTTATGCGGCGTGGTGCTGCCGGACAGCGGGTATATCCAGGAGAACGAGATCGAGAGGAAAAACCGCAAGCTTGCCCGCAACGGCCAGCCTGCCCTGGAGCCTATCTATACCGCCCAGGACGCCAGGGAATGCCTGAAATACATCCGGAGCGCGCCTTTTGACGAAACGGTCCAGATCAGCGACGATGTGAAGGTCGTATTCCGCCAGGCAGGGCATATATTGGGCGCGGCCATGATCGAGGTGTTCGTCTGGGAAAACGGAAAGGAGACGAAAATCGTCTTCAGCGGGGACATCGGCAACGTCCATCAGGCCATCGTCAAGGATCCGGCCGTCATCGGCTCCGCGGACTATGTGGTCATGGAATCTACTTACGGAAACCGGCTGCACCTGGATTTTGACGACAGGGTGGGCCTCTTAGCCAAAGCGGTCACCGACATGCTGCGTAAGGGCGGCAATCTGGTCATACCATCCTTCGCCGTGGAGCGGACCCAGGATATGATCTATACCTTAAAAATACTGATGGACGACGGAGTGATCCCAAGGTCGGAGATATATATCGACAGCCCAATGGCTGTGGAAGCGACCAAGATATTTATGGAGCATCCGGAGTGTTTTGACAGCGAAGCCATAGCGGAAATGGAAAACGACCGGGCAGCTAGCTTGTTTGAGGACAATAATATCCGATATGTCGAGACCATTCAGGAATCCATGATGGTAAATAAAATCAAACGGGGGGCCATCATCCTGTCCGCCAGCGGCATGTGCGACGCCGGCCGGATCAAGCACCACCTGAAGCATAATCTGTGGCGGAAAGAATCCATTGTACTCTTTGTGGGATACCAGGCCGAAGGCACCCTGGGCCGCAGGATACTCGAGGGGGAGAAAAAGGTCAGGATACACGGGGAAGAGGTTTCCGTGGAAGCGGAGATCAGGGAGATATCCAGCTTCTCCGCCCATGCCGACCAGCACGGGCTGCTGCGCTGGCTTGAAGGGTTTGACCAGGCGCTGCCGAAGCAAGTGTTCCTGGTCCATGGCGAAACAGAATCCATCGGGGTGCTAAAGACAAAGATCGAGGACAATCTGGGGCTGCCCGTCACTGTGCCAGCCATGGGGGAAGAGTACGACTTGGATAGCATCAAGCCGGAGATGGTGAGGGTGATCAAAGTCCTGCCGGAAGAAATGGTGCTGAAAGCCGAGCTTCACGACGCTTTCGACGTGATCCGCAAGCAGGTCAACGTCATAGCGGGCCGCCATGGGCAGAACCGGAAGACGCTGGAGATACTGCTGGCGAAGGTCAAGGACATCGAAACAGAACTGGCGGGCATGGATTGAGCGTTTCGCGCCCGTCACAGAGACCGAGGTGAATCCAAGTTGAATCCGACAAAGATAACCACTATCGACGGCACTCAGCTGGCCGACATGATCAAGGGCGCCGGAAGATATCTGGAGTTCCGGAAAAACATCGTCGATGCTTTGAATGTGTTTCCCGTGCCCGACGGGGATACGGGGACGAACATGAGCCTTACCCTGCAGTCGGCGGCGCGCCACATCGACCAGGTGGAGGAAGCCGACAAAGGGCACTTCGGCGTCCGGGCGGAAGCCATGGCCCAGGGCGCTCTGCTTGGGGCCCGGGGCAACTCCGGGGTGATATCCTCCCAGATACTGTCCGGCTTCTCCGTCGTATGCCGGGAGGAAGCCGAGATCGGCGGCGAAAAGCTCATCGAGGCTCTTGACGCGGGAGTCAAGGCGGCGTATATGGCGGTGATGAAGCCGGTGAAGGGGACGATACTCACTGTCTCCGAAGCGGCGGTAGCCGGAGGCCGGAAGGTGCTGGAGGAAGGGGAAGACGATATCGCCGCCGTGCTGCGGGGGGCCATCGAAGAGGCGCTGAAGGCCCTGGAGCTGACGCCGACTTTGCTGCCGATACTGAAGCAGGCGGGGGTAGTGGACGCCGGAGGGCAGGGCTTCCTGTTTATACTGGAAGCGTTCCTGGGCAGCCTCTTGGGCGAGCTGCCGGAAGACGACAGCCTGATCGCCGCGCCGGTGCTCAGCGATACGGACGACGTGGAGAACATGATGGTCGAGGACCAGCTCATGAACCCAGGGGAGATCACCTTTGGCTACTGTACGGAGTTTGTGATAAAAAATAAGGACAATACCATCGACCTGGACAAGATACGGGATTATCTGAATACTCTGGGCGATTGCGTACTGGTGGTGGGGAACCCCGGCGTCTGCAAGGTGCATGTGCATACCAATGAGCCCGGCAAGGCCCTGGATTATGTGACGCCCATGGGCAGCCTGCATAAGATGAAGATCGACAACATGCGGGAAGAGATGGAGAAGAAGGAGCGGCAGGAAGCGAAGAAGATCGGCCTCATCGCCGTGGCCTGCGGATCCGGCATAGAAGAGGTCTTCAAGAGCCTCGGGGCGCACCGCATCATCACCGGCGGCCAGACCATGAACCCCAGCGCTCAGGACTTCCTGGACGCCATCGGCAGCCTGGCTGCCCGGGAGATCATCATACTGCCCAATAATGGCAATGTCATCCTGGCCGCCCAGCAGGCGGCGGGGCTCAGCAACGGCATCGTCCACGTAGCGCCTACCCGCTCCATCCCCCAGGGCATAGGGGCGATATTGGCATTTAATGAGGACGACACCGGCGGTGAAAACACCCGCAGGATGACGGAAGCCGCCGGAGAGATCGTCACCCTGGAGGTCACATACGCGGTGAGGGATACGGTCTATGACGACCGGGAGATACGTCAGGGGCAGATACTGGGTATGGTGGACGGGAAGCTCGCCCTGACCGCTGACGACCTGCAGGAAGGGGCGCTTGGGCTCTTCGCCCAGGCTATAAAGCCCGAGCACGATCTAGTCACCATATACTACGGCGAGGATTCCACCGGGGAAGACGCGGAAGCCCTGGGGGAGAAGATATCCGCCGAGTATGATTGGGTGGATATCGAGATACATGCCGGCGGGCAGCCGCTGTATTATTATTTAATTTCACTGGAGTGACGTAAGGCAAGCGACGACAACGCGAGGGAGCATACTTCTGACGGTATGTGACCGAGCAGTTGGAGGAAGCGGCAGTCGCAAGAAGCGAAAAAGGCAAGTCAGATGTTTCATGTGGTTTTGTATATGCCTGAGATCCCCGGCAATACCGGAAATATCAGCCGCACCTGCGCGGTGACGGGTACCGCGCTGCACCTGATTAAACCTCTGGGCTTCTCCCTGGAGGATAAGTTCCTGAAGCGGGCCGGCCTGGACTATTGGGAGCTCCTGGACGTGAGGGTCCACGAAAGCCTGGAGGATTTCCTTAAGCTTCACGGCGGGGAGAAGCTCTGGCTGGTGGAGACCGCCGGGCAGAAGCGCTACGATGAAGCGCATTATCCTGAGGATTCTTTTTTTGTGTTTGGCAGGGAGACACTGGGCCTGCCTAAGGGGCTCGTAGAGAGCTACCCCGAGCATACTGTAAGAGTGCCTATGCTGCCGGAACGCAAAGCGCGCTCCCTGAATCTAAGCAATACGGCGGCCCTGGTGCTGTACGAGGCATTGCGGCAGAACGGTTTTCCGGGGCTGAGCTGACACGGCGGGCATCGTGTTTCTCTGAGGGTGAAGGGTAAAATGAAATCCGCGTATAAAAAAACCGCGTCGAAACGCGGATGGGGGACGGCTCGCGCAGCCAGAACCAGGCTGGGGCAACATGTGACGAAGGATTTTTCGGCTCTGGCAAGACAAGCGACGACAGATGTGAGGGAGCGTACATCGGGTACGTGACCGAGTATATGGAGGAAGCGGGCGCAGCCAGAACCGAAAAAGACAAGTCAGAGTACGCCAGAGAGGAATCGAACCTCCGCACCCGGCTCCGGAGGCCGGCGCTCTATCCACTGAGCTACTGGCGCATAGGGGAAGCGACAGCGAGATTGTATCATAAAAAAACATCGATGACAAGGGTAACGAAAACGCAACGGCACTAAAGGAGGAAACAGACTTGACAAACGCAAATAACGCCACAGCCGCCGGGCTTTCCTGGGTAAAGGATATGAAGCTGGCGCCTTCGGGGAAGGACAAGATCGACTGGGTCTGGCCGAACATGCCCGTCCTCAGGCGGATCGCGGAGGACTTCAAAAAGGATCAGCCCTTCGCCGGTATGAATATCCTCCTGTGCCTCCACCTTGAAGCGAAATCGGCTTGCCTGGGCCTTGCCATGCAAGCGGGGGGGGCCAGAGTGATCATGGCGGCTTCCAACCCACTGTCTACCCAGGACGACGTATGCGCGGCTATGGTAGAGGAGGGGCTGGTTGTCGTCGCCCGCCATGGGGCCAGCCCCCAAGAGTACGCCGACTGCCACCGAAAAGCGCTGGACATAGGTCCGCCGGATCTGTATGTGGACGACGGCAGCGACGTGACGACGCTGCTCCACCGGGAATACCCCCAATACCTCCCTCAAGTCATAGGGGGCTGCGAAGAGACCACTACGGGCATACAGCGGCTCCGGGCTATGGCCAAAGACGGCGCGCTGAAGATACCGGTATACGCGGTGAACGACGCGAAGATGAAGTATCTCTTTGACAACCGCTACGGCACGGGCCAGTCCGTGTGGGAAGCTATCATGAGCACCACGAACCTGGTGGTGGCGGGCAAGACCGTTGTCATCGCCGGTTACGGTTGGTGCGGCAAGGGCGTGGCCATGCGGGCGAAGGGGCTTGGGGCGGAAGTCGTCGTTACCGAGGTAGACCCGGTCAGGGCGCTGGAAGCCTGGATGGACGGATTTCGGGTGATGCCCATGGAGCAGGCGGCGCCACTGGGGGATTACTTCATCACCGTCACCGGGGTCAGCGGAGTCGTTCGCGGAGCCCATATGGCAAAGATGAAAGACGGGGCTATCCTGGCCAACGCCGGCCACTTCGACGTGGAGATCAGCGTCCCCGACCTGCAAGCTATCGGGGAAGGCCCAAGAAGGGTCAAACCAAACATCGACTTATACAAGACGAAAGACGGCAGGCGATTATACCTTCTGGGGGAAGGCAGGCTGGTGAACCTGGCCTGTGGCTACGGCCATCCGGCTGAGGTTATGGATACCTCTTTTGCCGTACAGGCATTATCCCTGCTGGATATGAAGCAAAACAAGGGCAAGATGGCAAACGACGTGATACCCGTCCCGGCGGAGATCGACAGGCGTATCGCGGAAATCAAGCTGGCTGGCGCGGGGCTGGCCATCGACAGCTTGTCCGGGGAGCAGGAGAAGTACAGAGAAAGCTGGGTCGTGTGATCGAAAGTTATACGCCATGGGTCTTCATTGATCTGGAGACCACCGGGCTCAAACAGGATTCGGACAAAATCATCGAATTCGGTGTCGTGCGCCGTAATGGGGCGAACGAACGCGTCGTGTGGGGGCAGATGGTCAATCCCGGCCAGACCCTGGACCCTTTCATCAGCAGGCTGACGGGTATAAGCGACGCCATGCTCGCGGACGCCCCCGATATAACTCAGGTTAAGGACAAAGCGGCCGGGCTTCTGGAAGGCGCCGTGCTGGTGGCCCACAACGCCGCCTTCGACGTGAGCTTCCTGGAGCGGCAGATGGATATCCGCATAGCGCCTTCCCGGATCGTGGATACCATTGAGCTGGCAAAGATCGTCTACCCCGGGCTGCGCTCGTACAGCTTACGCAGCCTTGCCAGAAGCCTGGATATACCTATGCTGCCCAGCCACCGGGCCCAGGACGACGCCCTGACCCTGGAGCAGGTATTTATCCGGCTCATGATGAAAGCCGGGCGGTTTTCCCCGACGCTCCTGGAGCAGATATCCATGGCTCTGGGGGCGGAAAGCAGGGGGCTGGCTGAGCTCTTCGCCGGGTTGCTCCTGGGCAGGCAGCCGGATTGGCTCAGGAAAGCGGCGGCAGAGCAGGGGCTGGCGGATTCGGAAGACGAGATACTGCCTTTCGGCCATGGAGGCGCCCCTTCCTACCCGGAAGGCGGCTTTGCCGATGGTTCGGGGCTGGAAGAACATTTGTTCTCCGACCGGGACAGCAAGAAAGCCGAGCTAAGGGAGCAGGAATTAGCAAAGGAATTATGGCAGGGCGGGATGAGCGGGCTCATCAGCGAAGATGGGGCTTTGGCGCGGAAGATGGACAACTATCAGCATCGCGCCCAGCAGCTGGAAATGCTGGAAGCGGCAGCCAAAGCATTTAAAGAATCCCGTTACCTTATGGTCGAGGCGCCTACCGGCGTGGGAAAATCCCTGGCGTACCTCATCCCCGCCGTGTGCTGGGCTAAGGCCTTCAACCGCAAGGTAGTCGTGGCGACCCATACCATCGCCTTGCAGGAGCAGCTATACGGTAAAGAAATTACTATGATCAGGGAAGCCTTGCCGTTTTCCTTTCAATGCGTCATGCTGAAAGGCCGGGGAAACTATCTTTGCCTCGACCGCTGGCGGCAGGTGATCATGCAGGGGAGGGAACTGATATGGGGGGAGAGGATACTGCTGGCCAGGCTGGCGGTATGGCTCTCGGAAGGCGCCAGGGGGGACATGGATTCCATCCAGCTCCTTGGCCCGGAGCGGGAATGGTTCAGCCAGATGGCGTCCTCCCGGGAGACCTGCATGGGTAATCAGTGCCAATACTACCGGGAGTGCTTCTTCCAAAAGGCGCGTTTGGGGGCGAACTCAGCCCAGATCATTATTATCAACCATGCCTTGCTTTTGTCCGGGTCGCGCCTGGGCGAAGGGGTGCTGCCCAAGTCTTCCTATCTCATCGTAGACGAAGCCCACCATCTGGAAGAGGAGGGGACGCGGTACTATACGGATACCTTTTCCCTGATGGAGTTTGAAAAAAAGATACAGAAACTCCATCGCCGCCGGGATGTGTTTGGCAGGCCGGGTTTCATCCAGTACCTGAAAGACTACCGCCAGGCCGGCGTCGGAGCCATGGAAGCGCTGGAGCCACATTTGGTCAAGCTGGAGAAGCAGGTCAAAGCCGTTATGAAGAGGGTCAACGGCGTGCAGGCTGCCCTCCAGGGGACTTCTTTGCCCGAGACCTTCCGCGTCAAACCCGGTAAACCGAGAGGCGCCCATCTCGAAGGGATGCTGGCGAGCCTGGACAACCTCCTGATCATGGCTATGGAATTGAACGGGATAATCGGCCATATCGCCTCGCTCCTTCAAGGGGGCGAGGGCGAGTGCTTTGAGGAAACCTGGCTGAAGCAGCAGTTGCAGCTCTTCCAGGAAGTGGAGGGGGACGTTCTCACCCTTGGGATTTTCCTACGGGGCATAGACGGAAGAGGCTTCGGGTTAGCCGAGGGCGCCCGGGACAGCGACGCCCGGGACAGCGACGCCCGGGACAGCGACGCCCGGGACAGCGACGCCCGGGACAGCGATTCCCGGGACGACGACGCGCATGATAGCGGCGCGGAAGAAGCCGCCCCCCTGCCGGATAGGGTCTACTGGATAAGCCGGGACGCCAGGCTGAGGGATATATCCCTATGCCTCACGCCGGTGGATATCGCCGCCTGCTTTCAGGAATACTTATTCGCGGATAAGGAATCCGTCGTTTTCACTTCGGCCACCCTGAGCGTCAACGAAGGCTTTGATTACTGCAGCCGGCAGCTGGGCATAGACCCGGAGCTGCTGGATACCAGGATACTGTCTTCACCCTTTGACCACAGCAGGCAGGTGCTTCTGCTCTCCGACAAGGATCTGCCCGATCCGGCCAGGACTTCGGAAGCCGCCTACAACCTGGCCCTGGCCAAATCCCTGGAGACGCTCCTTGAGGCTTGCGGCGGCAGGTCAATGGTATTGTTTACTTCCCATAAGCAGCTCAAGGCGATGTTTGACGCGTTGCACCAGCCATTGAGCCTGCTGGGGCTGGAACTATTTGCCGACGGGCAGAACGGCAACCGCAGCTCCCTCCTCGACGAACTGCGCGCCAATGACAAAGCCGTGGTCTTCGGGGCAAACACCTTCTGGGAAGGGGTGGATCTGCCCGGTTCGTACCTGACCTCCCTGCTAATCGTAAGGCTGCCGTTTTCGCCGCCGGGGCAGCCCCTGGTGGAAGCCAGGACGGAGCTGCTGGAGGCGGAGGGCAAAGACCCCTTCAATCAGTATAGCCTGCCTCAGGCCGTGCTGCGGTTCAAGCAGGGCTACGGCAGGCTGATACGCACGACTGAGGACTGGGGCGTAGTGGTCGTCATGGATAACAGGATCATCAACCGGTCATATGGCCGCGTCTTCTTAAAGTCCTTGCCGGACAGCCGCTGCGTAGGCGGTTCACCGGTATTGCTGGCGGAGAAAATCAGGGAATGGCGAAAGGAGAAATCAAATGGATGAGCAAATGATCAAAGAATCGGTCCGGATGTTTCTGACCGCTATCGGCGAGGATCCAAACCGGGAAGGGCTGCTGGAAACCCCGGGGCGGATCGCGAAAATGGTCAAGGAAGTCTTTTCCGGCATGAATACAGACCCCAGGGAGCTCCTGGAGAGGACCTTTGACGAGGATCATGAAGAAATGGTGTTGGTGAGCAATATACCTCTATACTCATTTTGCGAGCACCATTTGCTGCCGTTTTTCGGCAAAGCCCACGTGGCTTACATCCCCAGAAAGGGTAAAGTCACCGGGATATCCAAGTTGGCCAGGGTCGTGGACGGCTATAGCCGCCGGCCCCAGATACAGGAACGCCTGACCGGGCAGATAGCCGACGCGGTGATGGGGAAGCTCAACCCCTACGGCGTCATGGTGGTCATCGAAGCGGAGCATATGTGCATGACCATAAGGGGGGCCAACAAACCCGGCGCCAGGACGACGACCTCCGCCACAAGGGGCATTTTCCGCACGGAGACCCCTACGAGGATGGAGGCGCTGTCGCTGATCAAGAAGGAGTCCGCCCAGTGATCAATATCTTATTGACAAACGACGACGGCGTCGATTCCCCCGGGCTGGGGATACTGGCCGGGTCTCTGGCGCCCCTGGCGAAGGTATGGGTCTGCGCGCCAAAAACGCAGCAAAGCGGAACCGGGCATGGCATCACAGTGCGGGATACCATACTGGTGAGAGAGGAGCGGATAGAAGGCGCGATTAAAGCCTGGAGCGTAGAAGGTAAACCGGCCGACTGCGTGAAGATCGCTTTGCTCACCCTGCTGCCCGAAGCGGCGGATATCGTGATATCCGGCATCAACGACGGCGCGAACCTGGGCACCGATACCATGTACTCCGGGACGGTAGCCGGCGCCATGGAGGGGGCCATCAGCGGCTTGCCCGCCATAGCCCTGTCCCTGGACGAGGGGGACAAGGGGCGCAGGGATAAGGATTTCCGGCGGGCGGCGGGGATCGGCGTCACTCTGCTGAAGGCCTGGGCGGATCATAGGCTGAAGGTCTTACCGGGGAGGGTGCTGAATGTGAATGTACCAGCCTCCCGCGCAGAGGAGATCCGGGGATACAAAGCCGCCGGGCTGGGGAGCCCGCAGTACAGCGACGAATACGTCCTCCATGAGGAGACCGGCGGATACCGCAGGTACCAGCTGACCGGGGAACGCCTGCCCAGCCGTGAGGAGGATCCGTCCCTGGACGCGGTAGCCCTGGCGCAGGGGTATGTCACGATGACGCCCTTATCCGTTCATATGACAGACCATGTTTTACTCCGCGAGCTTGAGGAAGCGCTGCCGGGAGCGGGGCTATAGGGGCGGGATTGCCCATTGTAATCACGCCTGCTTTTTGCTATGATAGTGACACTGATTGATTAGGGAGGTTTTTGTTTTGAAAGTCTATACGAGCAAACAACTGCGCAATGTCGCGATTTTATCCCACGGGGGCGCGGGGAAAACATCCCTGACAGAGGCTATGCTCTTTGACGCCGGCCATACTACCCGCCTCGGCAAGACCGACGACGGCACCACAGTCACCGACTACCTGCCGGAGGAAATCAAGCGGCAGGTCACGGTGAGCACTACCCTGGCGCCGGTTGAGTGGAAAGACTGTAAGATCAATGTGCTGGATTCCCCCGGATACGCCGACTTCATCGGGGAAGTAAAGAGCGCGATGAGGGCCTGCGACGGTATAATCATGGTAGTCGACGCCGTCGGCGGCGTGGAAGTCATGACCGAAGTCCATTGGGAAGCGGCTGATGAGAAAAACTTACCCCGCTTCGTGTTTATCAATAAACTGGACAGGGAGAACGCCGATTTCCAGAAGGTGCTGGACGAGCTGCGGGAGCGCTTTGGCACAAAGGTCGTGCCCATGACCCTGCCCATCGGCGCGGAGGATAAATTCAGCGGCGTGGTCCACATCCTGCAGAATAAAGCTTACAGCTTCGACGGCGGCAAGGCTACGGAGATATCGGTGCCGGCTGAGCTGGCGGGGGAAGTGGAGAAGTACCGCGATTCCCTGATGGAAGCCGCTGCCGAAGGCGACGACGAGCTCCTGATGAAGTACCTGGACGGGGAGCTGCTTTCCGACGAAGAGATCAACGCCGGGCTTCTGGCCGGGGTCAAGGAAGCGAAAGTCATCCCCGTCTACTGCGGGTCGGCGACGAAGAATATCGGCATCCAGCCCCTGATGGACGACGTCGCGAATCTGATGCCGTCTCCAGTGGATGTGTACGGCGAGGATATCGCCGGGGGGCCCCTCACCGCCATTGTTTTCAAGACACTGGCCGACCCCTTTGTCGGCAAGCTCAGCTATCTCCGGGTCGTGAAAGGCACGTTGAAGTCCGACAGCTCCGTCCATAATATAACGAAGGAGAAGGACGAACGCTACGGCGCGCTCCTGGTGCCCAGGGGCAAAACTCAGGATAACGCCCCGGAAGCCCAAGCCGGGGATATCGTCGCGATCGCGAAGTTTTTGGACGTGTCCATCGGCGATACCCTGGGGGAAAAGAATAAAACAGAGCTTCAGGACGGCGTGGAGTTCCCCGAGCCGACATTCTCGGTGGCGGTGAACGCGAAGTCCCGAAACGACGAGGACAAAATGGCCGGCGCTATCAATAAGATGGTAGAGGAAGACCCTACGCTTCATTTTGTCAAGAACCCAGAGACCAAGGAGAGCGTCCTCACGGGCATGGGCGAGACCCATCTGGATATCGTCATCGAGCGCCTGAAGACCAAGTACAGCGTGGAAGTCACCACGAAGACCCCCAGGGTGCCGTACCGGGAAACGATACGGGGTACGGGGGAAAATGAATACAAACATAAGAAGCAGTCCGGCGGCCACGGCCAGTACGGCCATGTGAAGATGCGGTTTTATCCTTATCCCGAAGGGGACTTCGAGTTCGCCGAGACTATATTTGGCGGCTCCGTGCCGAAGAATTATCATCCCGCTGTGGAAAAAGGCGTACGCGAGGTCATGGCGGAAGGGGTGCTGGCCGGCTACCCCATGACCCAGATCAAAGCGGAGCTCTTCGACGGCTCGTATCACGACGTGGACTCTTCAGAGATGTCCTTCAAGATCGCCGCCTCCCAATGCTTCAAGAAGGGCGTGGAAAAATGCAAGCCGGTGCTGATGGAGCCCATCCAGTATGTGGAAGTCCATGTGCCGGATCAGTATATGGGAGATATCATCAGCGACCTAAACGGCAAGCGCGGGCGCATATTAGGCATGGAGCCACACGGCAAGTGGCAGGTAGTAAAGGCTATGGCGCCCCTCAGCGAGATGTACCGCTACGCCATCGACTTGAAGTCCATAACCCAGGGCAGGGCATACTTTAATATGAACTTCGACCATTATGAAGACGTCCCGGGGATGATCGCCCAGGGGATCATCGACGAGTACCAGAAGACCAGGGAAGAGAAGGATTGATCGCAAAAAGGCGAAGACAGGGGCAGGCCGGGGGCTACGGCTTTTCCGCTAACGCTTTGAAAGCGGTAGCTATCGCGACTATGCTCGTTGACCACGCGGCCCACGCCCTTGTGGTTCCGGATACGACGCAAAACCTCATTATCTACGGCGTCATGCGCTTCATCGGCAGGATCACAGCGCCCGTTATGTTTTACTTCATCGTCGAGGGGTATCACTATACCAGGGACAAGAACCGGTATACGATACGCCTCGCCGTTTTTGCGGCGGTAAGCTACCTGCCTTTCGTATGGTTCATGACCGGGGGCCCGCCCCGGAGCGGGACGTATCTGGAGCTAAACGTGATCTATACCCTGCTCGTCGGCTTTCTCGCGCTGCGGGCCTATCGGGAGATCGAAAGCGTCATGCTCCGGGCGCTGGCTTTGGTAGCCCTTACCGTGGCGTCTATACCGGGCGACTGGACATATATCGCTGTATTCTGCATCCTGGCATTCGAGCGCTTTTACGGGGATTTCCCCAGGCAGGCCAAGGCCTATATCATCATCACCCTGGTTACGGGCGCCCAGGATTTCTTCTACCCGGTCATCGGCCTGATAACGGGCAAGTATGTGAGCGATATAAGTTTCGCCATAGCCCTGATCAATCTTGGCAGGTTCGTCCCCATCGGTTTGCTGTATTTCTACAACGGGACGAAAGGTTCGGGGGGGAAGCTTGCCCAGTGGGGGTTCTACGCGTTTTATCCGCTGCACCTCATCGCCTTATGCGTATTGGCGGCGCGGTAAAAGGCCTGCTTGTCCGGGCCAGCACAATGAGAACCGTGATTCATCCGGGCGACATTGGACGGTTTCGTTGGTAAGCACGCGAAAATCAACCGATACGCCGTAGGGCCAACAGGACGTTGGGCCAGGCGGAGCACGACAGGAGGTCGTGTCGTAGCCGCTAGGCGTAATAATTCGTTTTTCGCGATGTTTACCCGAAACGGTCCAGGAGCCGTATGAATCACGGTTGTATGAGCAGGGGTAGCTTATCAAGTCCTACATTGTAAGAGCTGCTCACGAAAAAGGGGAACTAGCGCACAGGCTAATCCCCTTGTTCATGAGCAGGGGTAGAAGGACTTGAACCCTCAAGAACGGTTTTGGAGACCGTCATGTTACCATTACATCATACCCCTTCGGCAAGCGCAAACGCCGCTTCGCAAGCGGGCCGCGTCTACGCGCGACGTTATTATACAAGGTTCCGCGCCCCCTGTCAATGATTTGCGGATATCATTTCAGGATTGTGGTTTGCGTTGGCGCGTGTTATAATTTAAACTAGAGAAGTAATTTTATTCGATTTGATAAAGGGGTACGAGAATGCGCGATCTGATTACGAACGACCCTACTACCTGTGTTGGCTGCAACCGATGTATCCGCGTCTGCCCGGTGGAAGGCGCCAATGTCGCTTACCTCGAAGGCGAGGAAATCAAGGTCAGGGTGGAACACGACCGGTGCATAGCTTGCGGCGCCTGTATAGACGCCTGCCAGCATCACTCCCGGGACTACTACGACGATACCGAGCGTTTCCTGGCGGATCTCCACGCCGGCGTACCGATATCCTTATTCGCCGCTCCGGCTAACCGGGCAAATGGCGAGAACTGGGGCAGGCTGCTGACTTGGCTGAGGCAGCAGGGCGTCAGGAAAGTATACGATGTGTCTCTGGGCGCGGATATTTGTACTTGGGGATATATCCGGTATATCCAGAAAAATAACCCAAAAGCCATCATCACCCAGCCCTGCCCGGCCATCGTCAACTATATCCTTATCCACGACCACAACCTGCTTCCGTACCTGTCCCCCGTGCAAAGCCCCATGCTGTGCACCGCTATCTACATGAAAAAGTACGAAGGCGTCAACGATAAGATCGCCGCGTTATCCCCCTGCATCGCGAAGTCCCATGAGTTCGAAGCTACCCATTACGTGGAGTACAATGTCACGCTGAAGAAAATCTACGAATACGTACAGCAGCACGGCATAAATCTGCCGATGGAAGAAAGCGGATTTGACCACAGGGAGTCCTCTCTGGGGCGGATATTTTCCGTACCGGGCGGATTGCGGGAAAATGTGGAGCTCCATCTGGGAAAAGCGCTGCGTATAGATAAGTCCGAAGGCCAGAGCATCGTTTACGACGCCCTGCGGGAGTACGGCGAGCAGCGGCTGGAAGATCTGCCGGTAGTATTCGACGTGCTTAACTGCCTGGACGGATGCAATATGGGCACGGGCTGCGCCCATGAGAGGAGCCTCTTTGAGATCAATACCATCATGCAGGAAGGCAGAGAGTTCATCTATCAGGATCCGGACGACGCCGTGGCGCTGTATGATGAATTCGACCGTCGGCTAAACCTGAATGATTTTCTCCGCAGGTATACCCCGGCGAATATCTATCCTTACTCGGTGACCGATGAGCAGATGGAAAACGCTATGCTTCAGCTGGGTAAGGAGACGGAGATCGACCGCCGCTTCGACTGCTCCGCCTGCGGCGCCGACACCTGCTACGGCATGGCGAGAAAGGTTGCGCTTAAGCTCAATATACCGAGAAACTGTATCCAGAAAGTGCGTAACGATATCCACAGCGAGCACAGCGCCGTGTTGGAGCTGTCTCACGCCAATCTGGAAAACATCGACGGCATACTGGAAGACATCGGTAAGATCAAGGGCTTGTCCGACGATATCACAAACAGCGTGTCCAGCGTGAACTACGCCATCGAGAAGTACAACAAGATGGCAAACGAGATCGACAAAATCGCCATGCATATCAATATCATCTCTCTTAACGCCTCCGTGGAGGCTGCCAGGGCAGGCCAGCACGGCAAGACTTTCGCCGTGGTGGCGGAAGAGATACGCAATCTGGCAAGCTCGTCAAAAAGCACGGTATCGGAGACCCAGCAGGTCTCGGAGCAGGCGACCACCTCCATCAAAGAGATCAATACTATGGTGGATCTGATCAGTACGGAAGTGGAGAAAGCCTACGGCAATATCTCCTTCATATCGGAAGAGACGCGCAAGACCCTGGCTAAGAGCCAGCTGGTCGACGACTGACCGAATACAAGACGGCTAAATAAAGCGCTGCCCTCCCTGATCCTAAGTCAGTGGCGGACAGCGCTTTTTTTTCGTGGGCCAAGCCTATGCTTGGCCCACGAAGCGAGCTTCGTTCTGCTATCAGTTGTAGTAAGTGGCTTTCAGCTTCTCATACTCGTCCAAGATCCAGACGGAGCGCTGCTGGGACACGGGGTCGGCGCCGGGCCCGCCCCCGAGGAAGGAGTAACCGCCGCCCGGGGCAAGGGCGTCCATAGTGCTCTTCACCGCGCTTCGGATCTGTGCTTCCGTGGCTTCCAAGTGAGGCAGAAAAGCCTTGGTCTCGAACCCGCCGCAGATCATCAGCTTGTTTCCGAACTTCTTCTTGATCCCCACCAGGTCGTTTGACGTCTGGGCGGGGTCCCAGGCATTGAAACCCATGTCTACCACGTCGTCCAGGTAAGCCTCGAAATGCCCGCAGTTGTGATGGACGGCCGGATAACCTCTGTCTTTGAAGAACTTGATGTAGCGGCGCCAGACGGGGGCGAAGATGTCCCTGAACATCTCCACGGACAGGAAGGGGCTCCGCTCCGAGGCGATGTCGTCGGCGAACATGATATAGTCCGGCGCGTAATGCTTCAAGCAGGGCTCAGCCAGGCTGAGATAACCGTCGCAGAGGTAATTGGCCAGGACCTTCACCTCTTCCGGCTCCTCATGGCAGGCGATAAGACCCTCAGTGAAGCCCATGAAGCTCATCACCGACTGGAAGTATCCCTGGGCGTCAAGCCTGACGCCGGATGGAAGGCCGGGGTCCTTATCCTTAAGGTCTTTCTTCGCTAAAGCTTCCCAGTCCACGCCGCTGAAGTCCGGAAACTTGACCACGTCCCGCCAGCGGCGGATATCGTCCAGGAGAAATACGTCGTTTCTGGGCAGGGCCGCGTCGAAGGCGCTGCCTTCATTGGTCCACTCCACGCCGAAGATATCTTTGCCGGGGCCGAACACCGCCGTGCGGCTGCCATTCAGTATAGAGGGCCTTATCGCCCAGCCAAGGTTGTAGCGGGGGACGTACTCCGGAGCCGCGCCGCCCAGGGCGCGTAGGAAATTGTCTCTCTCATTCAACATGCCGCAAGACCTTCCTTACTTATAGTAGTCAAATTTTCTTTTCTCGTACTCGTCGACGACCCAGTCGTTTCGCTGCTGGGCGATGGGATCCGTATTAACGCCGCCCACCGTGATGAAAGCATAACCGCCGCCGGGGGCAAGGTCGTCCATGACCTGCCTTACTGAGGCGCGGATCTCCTCTTCGGAGATGTCGATATGGGGCAGATAAGGCCGGGATTCAAAACCGCCGCAGATCAGGAGCTTGTTGCCATATTTCTTTTTGATTGCCTTGAGGTCGTTTACAGGCTGGGCGGGATCCCAGGCATTATAACCCATGTCTACTACGTCGTCCAGGAAGGTCTCAAACTTGCCGCAGTTATGATGGATGGCATAGTAACCCCTGTCCTTAAAGAATTTTAAATGGCGCCGCCAGACGGGTTCAAATATATCATGGAAGGTCTCCAGTGAGACGAAGGGGGCGCGTTCGTGGGCGATGTCGTCCCCGCCGCTGATGTAGTCGGGTTGGTAGTACTGCAGGAACTTGTCCGCCAGAGACAGATAATTGTCGCAGAGATAATTCATGAGCGCTTTGACTTCCTCGGGTTCCTCATGGCAGGCGATGAGCCCCTCGGTAAAGCCCATAAAGGATACCAGAGCCTGGAAGAAGCTTCCGCCCATGCCGCCGCCCTTGGGCAGGTCGGGGTCGCGATCCTTGAGGTCTTTCTTCGACATGGCTTCCCAATCCACATGGGAGAAATCCGGAAACTTGATGACGTCCCGCCAGCGGCGGATATCGTCCAGGAGAAAAATGTCGTTTCTCGGGATGGAAGCCTTGATGGCGCTCCCCTCGTCGATCCATTCCACTCCGTAAATATCCTTGCCCACGCCGTTTACCCGTTCGCCGTTTAGAATCGAACACCGCGCGCCCCAGAATATGCTGTACCGCGGCACATATTCCGGCACTTCTCCACGTATCGCGCGCAAAAAGTTTTCTTTGACTGACAACATAGTATCTTTCCTCGCTTTCTCACATTAGATATTTTTATCTCAGGAATAATAATAGCACAGTAAGGGCGGGTAAAACAATAGTAAGGAAAATGATACTCTTGAAATAATAAATAAATAACGCATTTTATTTATTAACGGGTGACGAATAATGGCAATACGCATTAGCCACTAGTTAATATATAGTGTAATATTAAAATAGACATCAGCGACGCGATATGTGCTAATACAGACGGATTATGTTGAAAATAATTAAAAAAATATTGAAAAAGCACTTGACATTAATCACAGATAGATTATAATAAGCTCAAAAGAGATAATAAATACGTTATAAAATAATAAAAGAAATGGAGTGATTTTATGCGTTATCATTATAAAACCATACTCGTCCGGCTGACGGAAGGCGTCGCCGTAGTCAAGCTCAATACCCAGGAAAGTAAAAAAGATATGGATGTAGACAATAAAAGAGAGCTGGCGAACTTTCTCAACCGGGCGAAAGAGGATCCCCAGATCAAAGCGATCGTGCTGACCGGCAAGAACGGAGCTTTTTTCGCGGGAAGGACTTTGAAGGTAAGTAATATAGCCGGATTGTCCGTTGATCTGAGACATAAGGAAAAACGCAATGACCTAGCCTGGCTGATACGGGATATGGGTAAGCCGGTGATCGCGGCGGTTAACGGCTTCGCCATCGGCGCGGGGATGAAGCTGGCGTTGGCTTGCCACCTGGTCGTGGCGTCGGAAAAAGCGAAATTCTATGAAGTCTTGAATGAAGAGTTATACTTCGCCGCCCGGAGCTACAGCGCCCGGCAGGCTCTTGAATCCGGGCTGGTTTACCGGATCGTGTCCGACGGGGAGCTCATCGAAAAGGCCATGGACGTCGCCAGATCCGCGATTCGGGGCGAAGTCTTCTTTAGCGCCGGAAGAGCGCCGGAGTTAGCCCCGGACTACGGCTTCAGCCGGATCATGGAGGAGCAGCCGGCGTAACCTTCAACATACGCGCATAGCGCGAAAAGGTTCAGGAATTAAACGTAGCTCATCTCAGAGACGAGTTACGTTTTTTTTTCGTCTACTCTTGTCAATGCATGTTAATAATGGTATAATATGGTTGTGATGATATAATATGGAGGAAAAATGGACACGCAGGAAAAAATGCACTGGATGGCCCTGCAAGCCGGCGTCAACAACCAAGCTTTCCACGTAGCGAAGCAAATCGTCGCCCAATACGGCTCGCTGCTTTCATTCTGGCATAGGGATGATTCCGCCGCGCTGAGCGGCGTATCCGTCGCGATAAGGGAAAGGCTCATCCTCATGCGGAAAAAGATGCGTCCGGAAAAGCTTTGGAAGGCTTGCGTGGAAAAAAAGATCGGCGTACTGTGCTGCCTGGAGGAAGGATATCCCAAAGAATTGTTGCATTTTTCGGATTGTCCGGTTATCCTTTATTATTATGGAAAGGCCTCTTTGCTGAATCGCCCCTCCGCAGCCATCGTGGGAAGCAGAAAATCTACGGCATACGGGAGGAAGGTCGCGGCCGACTTTGCCGGGGCTTTCGCTGAAGCCGGCTTGTGCGTCGTCAGCGGCATGGCAAAGGGCATAGACGCGGCTGCCCACGAAGGCGCCCTGGCAGAGGAGGGGGGTACCATAGCCGTGCTCGGTTGCGGCGTGGACGTCCCTTACCCCCAGGAAAACAGGCGTCTGTACCAGCGTCTGCGGGAAGAGGGCCTCATTCTCAGCGAGTACTATCCGGGGGATAAGCCCCTGGAATGGCACTTTCCCATGCGAAACAGGATCATCAGCGGGCTCGGCCGTTTCACCCTCCTGGTCGAAGGGGAGGCGCGGAGCGGGGCGCTGATCACCTGCGACTGGGCCGCGGAGCAGGGGAAGGACGTATGGGCCATACCCGGCCCGGTGACCAACCCGTACAGCATAGGACCTTTGCGGCTCATCAAAGACGGGGCGCAGCTTGCCATCACCCCCGGCGATATCCTTTCCGCATACTACCCGGAAAGATATGGGCCCCTTGATGACGATCCCGGGAAAGAGATCCGGGCGCCCCGTCAGGCTAAGGCAGGAGGCCGGGGGAGCCAGCAGGTACTCTTCGCGCAGGAGGGGAAAGCCACCGCCGGGCTTTCCCCCAGGGAAAAGAAACTCTACGACAGCATCAGCTATTATCCGGTCCATGTGGACGGGCTGCTCTCGTCGTATATAGCTGCCCGGTATGAGAAAGCCGCCGGCTGCCTTTATTTGGACTTGACAAAACTCACATCTTTACGTTTAATAGAAAAACTACCGGGCGAATACTATCAGCGGATATAGGAAATAAACGCGCTGATTTGCGTACAGCGCGAAGCGATGTGAAGAGCGGAAGAGCGCTCCGCAGCAATCAAAATAAGTAGGTGAGAAGTATGGCAAAGACTCTGGTTGTAGTGGAATCCCCGGCCAAGGCTAAGACGATCGGGAAGTTTCTGGGCCAAAAGTATACGGTGAAAGCCTGTATGGGCCATGTGCGCGATTTGCCGAAAAGCCAGTTTGGCATTGATGTGGACAATGATTTGGCACTCAAGTATATCACCATCAGAGGAAAGGGCGATCTGGTCCAGGAACTGAAATCCATGGCGCAGAAGAGCAGCGCGGTCCTGCTGGCGACAGACCCCGACCGCGAAGGTGAAGCTATCGCCTGGCATCTGGGGGAACTACTCCAGCTGGATGCCAGTAAAAAGTGCCGGATCGAGTTCAACGAGATCACTAAGAAAACGGTGGAAGACGCGGTGAAGCATCCAAGGCCCATCGATATACAGCGCGTGGAAGCCCAGCAGGCGAGGCGGGTACTGGACAGGATCGTCGGCTATAAGCTGAGCCCGCTATTATGGAAAAAAGTCAGGAAGGGCCTATCTGCGGGACGGGTGCAATCGGTGGCCCTGCGCCTGATATGCGACAGGGAAAAAGAGATACGGGACTTCATACCGGAAGAGTTTTGGGATCTGAGAGCCCGCCTGGCGAAAGGCGGCGACCAGTTCTTAGCCCGGCTCCACCAGATCAACGGGAAGAAAGCCCGGTTGAGTACTTCCGCCGATGTGGAGAAAGTGAAAAGCGACGTCGGCAAGGAAGACTTCACGGTGAAGTCCGTGAAGACGAAACCTCAGCTGCGAAACCCTTCGCCTCCTTTCACCACAAGCAGCCTGCAGCAGGAAGCTTTCCGCAAATGCAACTATACGGCCAGGCGGACGATGATGATCGCCCAGCAGCTATACGAAGGCTTGGACCTCAGCAAAAGCGAGGGGACGGTAGGCTTGATCACATATATGCGGACGGATTCCACAAGGATAAGCGCCGAAGCCCAAGAGGAAGCCCTGGCGTACATCGAGGGCGCCTATGGCGAGCGATACAAGCCGAAGACGCCCAGAGTTTACACGAAAAAAGGCAGGATACAGGACGCCCATGAAGGGATAAGGCCTACGTCGGTGGAGCGGACGCCGGATTCGATGAAGCCCTTCTTATCCCCCGAGCAGTACAAGCTCTACAAGCTGATCTGGGAGCGCTTTGTCGCCTCGCAGATGGCTTCTCTGGAGCAGGACGTCACTACGGCGGATTTTCAGGCGAAAGCCTATACGTTCCGCAGTACCGGCGTCGTGGTGACGTTCCCCGGCTTTACCCGGCTCTATGAGGAAGGCAGGGACGCGAAGGCTGTGGATGGGGAAAACGAGGGCGAAGACGAAATGGTGAAGTTGCCTGCCCTGACCGAAGGGGAAGAGCTGCCTTTGAAGAAATGGATGGAGAAGCAAAACTTCACCCAGCCGCCGCCCAGATTCACCGAAGCCTCACTGATCAAATCCCTGGAGGAGATGGGCGTGGGGAGGCCCAGTACCTACGCGCCCACCATCGACACTATCGTGACCAGAGGTTATGTGCTGAAAGAAAAAAGGATGTTTCTCCCCACGGAGCTGGGCGAACTGGTAGTCGATCTCTTGACGGAGCACTTTCCCAATATCATCGACAAGGATTTCACCGCCAATATGGAGAAGCAGCTCGACGACATCGAGGAAGGCGACCGGGGTTGGAAAAAAATCATCTACGATTTCTATCATCCCTTCGCCAGGGAGCTAGAGGAGGCGGAAGCCAAGATCGGTCACGTAGAGCTGGCGGATGAGGTGACCGACGAGGTATGCGAGAAATGCGGACGCAATATGGTCATTAAGCATGGCCGATACGGCAAGT
>Ga0082212_10001033_pt1 | contig 40739 bp, 31 predicted proteins | sample TergutNt197P3_FD_71548 | JGI IMG/M metagenome (GOLD analysis project Ga0082212, IMG submission 71548) | Neocapritermes taracua P3 segment gut microbial communities from Petit-Saut dam, French Guiana - Nt197 P3 | ecosystem: Host-associated > Arthropoda: Insects > Digestive system > Gut ...
CCCGTGCCAAGATTTTTCATCGGCGGGGAAGCGTGATGAAACAGGCGGGCGCGCAAACTTGACAATCGCCTATGCGACGATTGTCTGTGCCTTGAAGCCCAAGGTGTTTATCATGGAAAACGTAGACCGTGCCCAAAAGACAAAGACATTTGCAAAAGCCGTTGAAATGTTTAAAACAGCGGGTTACGGAATCACCGAGGCCGTTCTCGATGCTTCTCGCTGCGGGGTGCCGCAACGACGAAAGCGCGTGATTGTCGTTGGAATAGACGGTGGCAATCACAATGCGCTACTTCCGTATATCAAACAAAATCAAACGGTATGCCCCATGACGATACGCGATTATTTTGGGGACAACATCACTATTGATTATTACTATCGCCACCCGCGTAGCTATGCACGACGTGCCGTTTTCAGCATTGACGAGCCTAGCCCAACGGTTCGCGGCGTGAATCGTCCTATTCCCAAAGGCTATCCAGGACATCGTGGCGATGCAACGAAGGTAACATCTTCGTTACGCCCCTTGACGACAAAAGAGCGAAGCCTCATTCAGACCTTCCCGCAAGAATGGGACATCTCTGGTAAAAAATCGGATATTGAGCAAATCATCGGCAATGCCGTTCCAGTCAAGCTGGCTTATTTTATTGGCAAGTGTTTGAGGGAATACTTGCATGATCACGCCATAGCTGGAGGCATTAAGGTGGACAGCAACAACAATTTGCTGTTATTTGAAAAGCCCAAAGCAATGTATAGGGTACGAAAAAGAAGAAAAATATGAAAATGAAATATGTGACGGGGTTGGTTTTGGTGGCGGCGGCGGGGGCTGGGGCGTGGTGGTATTATCGCACGCAGGCGCAGGAGACCGGGGGGACGGCGTGGCGGACGAAGACGATTGAGCGGGGGGTGCTGGTGCAGGAGGTGCGCTCGACGGGGACGGTGCAGCCGGTGCGGCAGGTGCAGGTGGGGACGCAGGTGAACGGGACGGTGCAGCGGCTCTATGTGGATTTCAACGATGTCGTCACGGCGGGGCAGTTGATTGCGGAGATTGACCCGTCGGTGTACGAGGCGGCGGTGTCGCGGGACGAGGCGGCGGTGATGCGCGACGAGGCGAGCCTTGCGGCGAACCAGGCGAGCCGCGACCAGATCATGACGCGGCTGGCGTTGGCGGAGAAGACGCTGGCGCGGACGACGCAACTGTTGGAGAAGCAGATGGCGTCGCAGTCGGACTTTGACGCGGCGGAGACGGATCGGGATTCGCTGAAGTCGCAACTGAAATTGTCGGAGGCCTCCATTCGGCAGTCGGAGGCGTCCATCCAGCAGTCGAAGGCGAACCTGAAAACGTCCCGTGCGAATTTGAGCTACACGCGCATTGAGTCGCCCGTCAACGGGGTGGTCGTTTCGCGCAACGTGGACGAGGGGCAGACGGTGGTCTCCAGCATGAACGCCGCCACGCTTTACCTCATCGCGACGGATCTTGCGACCATCCAAGTGTCCGCGAGCATTGCCGAGTCCGACGTGGGGGGCATCGTGCACGGGCAGGCGGCCTCCTTTACCGTGGACGCCTACCGCAACACCTTCACGGGCAGCGTGTTGCAGGTGCGGATGTCCGCCTCGACGGTGCAGAACGTCGTCACCTTCCCCGTCATCGTGGAGGCGGCGAACCCCGAGCTCAAGCTCTTTCCGGGCATGACGGCGAACCTCGCCATCGAGACGGGGCGCAACGACGACGCGCTCATCATCCCCTCGGCGGCGTTGCGCTTCACGCCCGACAACGTGACCGTGCCGGAAGAACCGGCAGCCGCCGACGGCGCCCCCCGCGCCAACGGACGCGCCGGCGCGGCGCGGCGCGGCAGTTCCAAAATCTGGCTCGTCGGCGCGGACAACAAGCCCGAGTGCGTCTTCGTCGAGCAACAGCTCTCCGACGGCACCAACGTGAGCGTCACGCCGCGCGATGCCTCCATCAAGCTCGAAGGCCGCGAGGTCATCCTCGGCGTCGTCACCGGCAGCGCCGCCGCCGCGACCGCCAACAACCCCTTCGCGCCCCGTCCCCCCGTCCCCGGCACCCGCCGCTAACCGTTGACAAGGCGGTATAGTTGTGACGCTTGAAATTATCAACACTGCGAACGCAGAGCCGTCGGAACGCCTTGCGGCGTTAAAAGTGGCGGCGGCATCGCAAACCGCCACAATGAAAAACGGCGAGGTGAATAACCACATCCACACCGTGTACAGCTTTAGCCCGTACACGCCGAGCGGCGCGGCGTGGGCGGCGCGACAGGCGGGGCTGGAAGTGGCAGGGTCGGTGGATCATGACTCCATCGGGGCGGCGGAGGAAATGCTCGCGGCGTGCGACATCCTCGGGCTGGGGTGCGTCGTCGGGTTCGAGATGCGCACGGGCTTCAAGGACACGCCCTTCGGCGACCGCAAGCTCAACAACCCCGACTCCGTCGGCATCGCCTACATGACGGTGCAGTGCGTGGCGCCCTCCCGCATTCCCGAGGTGGCGGCGTTCCTGACCCCCGTCCGCCAACGGCGACGGGAACGGACGCGCCGCATGGCCGCCGCCGTCAGCGAGATTTTGACGGCGACGGGCGTGGGCGAGGCGTTGGACTTCGAGCGGGACGTGGTGGCGCCCAGCCAATACGCGCATGGCGGCGGGCTGACCGAACGGCACCTTCTTGCGGGAGTCGCGCATCAACTCATGGCACGTCACGGCACGGGGGACACGCTCATTGCCGCCTTGCAACGGCTTGGCGTCGCCGTGCCTCCGAAACAGGCGGCCTTCTTGTCCGACGCACACAATCCACACCTCCTCTTCGACATTCTGGGCGTTCTCAAAAGCACGCTCCTCGAGCGCGTCTTTGAACAGCCCGACGACCGCGAGTGCATCCCGGCGAAAACCGTCATCGACTTCGCCCACGCGATTGGCGCCATCCCCGCCTACGCCTACCTCGGCGATGTCGGCGAGTCCCCCACCGGCGACAAGAAGGCCGAGAAGTTCGAGGACGACTTCATCGAACCCCTCTTCGACACCCTTGCGAAAATGGGGTACGAGGCCGTCGCCTACATGCCCCCCCGCAACACCGTGGCGCAACTCCTCCGCGTCCAAGGACTCTGCCGCCAACACGGCCTCATGGAAATCTCCGGCGTGGACATCAACAGCTCCCGCCAATCCTTCAACTGCCCCGAAGTCCTCCAGCCCGAGTTCCGCCACCTCGTCCAAACCACCTGGGACCTCGTCAAACGCCAGCGGAGTTTTTAAGGCGTGCGTGGCGTTTACGCCTGTGCGGTTCTGTGGTATGATGGCGCAATGAACGAGATTACAACCGCGCTCTTGATCGGTGTCGCCGTGGCGGCGGTGATGGCGGGGGTCTTGAAGTTTTACGCGTGCAAGACGCTCGATGCCATTCTTTTCGCCGTCGCCATGGGCGGCGCGTATGTCCTTTACGACCTTTACGGAAGCAGTAACTACACGCTAGCCAAAGAGCGTTCCATCTTCGCGTGGATCGCCGGTCACTGGGGCGGGGACTTCGCTTACCATTGGATCATGATTGTCGTCTCCGGCGTCATCGTGTGGCGCGAGCGCGAGACGTACCGCGCGCTCGAAAAACGCCCCGCCTTCGCGGGCATGGCCATCGCCCTGCTTGCGCTGTTCCTGCTTATTTATCTGACAGGTTGTGCCGTATGCCTTATTTACATCACCCTATCAACCCTCCGGATCGTACGGATGATTCGCGGTGGAACCTGTTACCCCACCCCCTGCGGAACAAAGCTCATCATCCTTCCCGATCGGGCTTTCCCGCCATTCAGCTGGATGAAATACGTAGTATGCTCCAAACACGATTACGAGGAAGCGGGCGAGACCATTATCACGCACGAAAACGCTCATATTCAGTTGTATCACTCGCTTGACCTTCTCCTTGCACAGGCAGGCATTATCACGCAATGGTTCAACCCGGCGGCATGGCTGCTATACAGGGAATTGCAGCACATTCACGAATTCGAAGCCGATGAAGCGGTCATTCACAAAGGCATAGACGCAAGACAATACCAGTTATTATTAATAAAAAAAACTGTTGGCGCACGACTCTACTCAATTGCCAACAGCCTTAATCACAGTAATCTTAAAAAACGTATCGCTATGATGTATCAAAAAAAATCAAATCCGTATGCGCGGTTGAAGTACGCATCTGTACTCCCGTTGGCGGCTATTGCGGTAGCATTATTCGCCCAGCCTGAAATCTCGGAACCATTCGCAGAGATTTCAAGCGCCAAAGTTAGTCATTTTTCTTTTAAAACAAGCAAAAATGAAGTGAGAAATCTGCCGGAAAGCGACAGCCCGGTAGCCGCCGAGTCTTCAGAAGGCGGGGCAGCATTCATGCCATGGTCTAACGAAGACATGCAACACGCTGCCATTCAAGCTGATGATTCCATTTATCGCTCGGTCGAAAAAATGCCCCAGTTTCCCGGAGGCGAGGAAGCGATCATGAAATGGATTAATGACAACATGAAATATCCCGAGGAAGCGCAAAAAAACCGAATACAGGGTCGCGTTTTTTGCCAGTTTGTCGTTGAAAAAGACGGCTCGGTTACAAATGTAGAAGTAGTCAGGGGGATTAATCCCTTGTTGGACGAAGAAGCAGTACGCACGCTGAAAACCGTGCCGAAATTTATCCCTGGCGAGGAGAAAGGCGAACGAGTTCGCGTTAGGTACTCCGTGCCCGTCAGATTCCAGTTCTCAAACGGCACGAACAACGAAGACAACCAGCAAAGCGCCCCTAAAATCAGAGTTGACAGTATACGCGTCAACGACGTCTGGTATCCAATGAACGAGATTGATCCGGCTAAATTGCCTGCCGATTACATCTATACTTCAGCCGAAAAAATGCCCCAGTTTCCCGGAGGCGAGGCAGCGCTCATGAAATGGATCAACGAAAAGATGAAATATCCCGAAGAAGCGCAAAAAAACCGACTGCAAGGTCGCGTTTTTTGCCAGTTTGTCGTTGAAAAAGACGGTTCGGTTACGAATATTGAAGTAACCAGAGGGGCTCATCCCTTGTTGGACGATGAAAGCGTGCGCACACTGCAAACCTTGCCGAAATTCATGCCCGGTGAAATCAAAGGCCAACCCGTACGTGTTCATTTCAGCGTACCTGTTTTGTTTGTTCTTTCGAAATAAAAACAGGCAGGATTGTAGGGGCAAGGCATGCCTTGCCCCTACAATCTTTTGTTTAAAATAACATTTTTGTTACTTGAAAAACATTAAATTTACTTAAAGATTTGGCCGGTTTGAAGTATTGTTGTAAATTTGAACGAATTTACTGATACATTGCGAAAATATGAAAGCGGTTCTTTTTTCCATGTTGGCGTTATTCGTCTGGATTACATCCGTTTATGTGCAGATCATACGGGGGATGGCAATTGCTCATGCTCGCAACTGCCGAATTTCAATGTGCCTTAACAAAATCAACCAACGTGTCACTTTTTTTCCCTACGGAACTTTCCTTATTACCATTTTTCAATGTGTCTCTTTCCACAGGGAAGAAAAGAGACACAGTTATTATAAATGCTTGGGAAAGTTCCGAAGGGAAGGCCGACAGGCCGGAATAGATATGGCCAAATATCTATACAGTCCGGTGGCGCGCAACGGCATTTCATAATGCTCCCGAAGAAAGGCGGGAGCGGGAAATAAAGATGTCCTTTCCGGTTCAAATATTCATTAATAATAAAAAAGATGATGCGAATTAAAAAAATATTTAAAGAAACAACTGTTTTGTGTGCCTTGTTAGCCTGTTTTTCGTGTCAAAAAGAAGAGACTTTAATAGGCTTAACAGGAAAACCCGACAAGGTGATAGAAAATGTGTCCGGTAGACTGAGCTATCTTAAGGAATTAGAAATATGGGTGGTGACATATTACATTCCGGAAACGATTGATTCTGCAGAAAGCTATCTGATAGTAAAAATGCCTGACAGGAAGTTTCCTTTTGAAGAAAGTAAACAGGTATTGGTAAGTGGATCCTGTTATAAAATACCACGGCAAAGACTTGCTGATAAAGGAATATTTTATCCGGCAGGAGAAGAGTATTATTATATTAAAGTTACTAAATTAAATTAATAAAAAAATGAAAAAAATATAAAGTATTGTTATGTTGCTATTCTTTGTAATAGCAAATTATGCTCAGATTTTGAATGATAACGGGCCATTGATAGATCCTATGTATGTGGGGTCTCGGTATGAGCTAAATGGTGGAAATTGGAATAAAACATCGTTGACATATTATATTAATAATACGTCAAACAGTTTGACAGCCCCGCAACGAGAGAGTATTATTCAAACGGCTTTTCAACGGTGGGCTGATGTTTCTAATTTGTCCTTCACACAAGTGTTTAGTTCGTCATCGGCTGATATCAAGTTACAATGGGTGCCTGAAGGTATTGACCATGGATGCGGGAGTGTGGGTACTCAGATTTTGTCGTCTATTGCATTGGCTCATGCCTGGAGTCCTCCTCCTATCGGAGGAGCTAAAGCAGGTCAAATTTGCTTCAATGATAATAAAGTATGGATTGAGGAAGGTTCCTTTTATCCTGGATAGATTTTGCTTCATACAGCTATGCACGAAATTGGACACGCATTAGGTCTTGATCACTCATCATCCAGTAACATTATGTATCCAAGTTATACCGGTAATACCACTTTGGGTTCAGATGATGTTAGTGGTATTATCTCATTGTATGGATCTAATGTTAAAGTCTCCGGCACTGCAACCGTTTGTTCGGGCAGCACAGGCACTTTCACTGCCACCAACTGGCAGCCTGGGTATACGTGGGTTACAAGCTCAAATGCAACAATTGTCAGCGGTCAGGGTACCAATACAGTTACCGTTTCAGGAACCCCTTCCGTCTGGACAAGCTTTGTTAGAGTGCTGCATAACACTTCGGCATCAATGGCAGAGCAGAATTTTTGGGTGGGACCGCCCAGCAGTTACGCCGTTATTCAGGAAGACCCGTCCATTCCATCGTATTACTGTGTCAGCTACGATTACTTTTCAAATATTACCAGTTTTAAATGGGAAGTTGTCAACGGTTGCGGGTATGAAATAGTAAACAACGGGTCTTCATGTGCATTTATCAATTTTTGGGGCTGGAACTGCACTTATACCCTGAAAGTAACATTGACCAATGCCTGCGGTTCGATTGTAGCTTATCAAGACTTTTATACCAAGGGCGGACCTCCTTCTTATGCCTATCCCAACCCTGTTGACGACATTCTTACCGTGGATGTGGATGCGCTGGCAAGACAGTATCCTTCCGCGCCTGTCTTCGATATCCGTCTTTACGACAGTCGGGGCAGTTTGTTTCAACAGCAAAACGCAAGCGGCGGTACAGTTCAGTTCAACGTGTCGGTTTTGCCCAACGGTATCTGTTATTTGCATGTTTACAACGGAATCAGCGGAAAGCCGGAAATACAGAAAATCATTGTACAGCATTAAGGAACGGAATTCAAGGTCGCGACTGTTATCATAAAACCGATAGCAATTCGTAGGAAAAAAGACAGTTGATATTTAGCGTGTAGAATAACCGGAAAAATAATTTTTCCGGTTATTTTTTTGCATTACGCTCAACTTTCACTACCATTTGTCAAAAAAAAACAGAAGGTAGGAGGCGTCTCGGTAATGCAAAAAAAACAAGTTTTTTTTTGCATTACGCTCAACTTTCACTACCTTTGCCCCCGATTTTTATTAAACATATTAATTTTTACAAAGATGATGAAGCACAATTTTTTTGCAGGACCCTCGATCCTAAGTCAGTTCACAATTCAGAACACGGCTGACGCGATTCTCAATTTTGCGGATACGGGGTTATCGCTGATGGAAGTATCTCACAGAGGGAAAGAATTTATTGCTGTTTGCGGCGAAGCGCGCAATTTAGTAAAGGAACTAATGGATGTACCTGAAACGCACGACGTCGTTTTCCTCGGCGGCGGCGCCAGTTTGCAGTTCTGCATGGTTCCCTACAACTTATTGAAAACGAAAGCCTCCTACCTTGATACAGGTTCATGGGCGTCAAAGGCAATCAAAGAGGCTAAATTTTTTGGCGAAGTAGCCGTTGTCGCCTCTTCAAAAGATAAAAATTACACGTACATCCCTAAAAACTACACCATCGCCGACGATTCGGATTATTTCCATATCACAACGAACAATACCATCTTCGGTACACAGTTGCAGGTCATTCCGGAAACATCCATTCCGCTCGTTGCCGACATGTCATCCGACATCTTCTCGCGTCCGATCGACATCTCAAAATTCGATCTCATCTATGCTGGCGCCCAGAAAAACCTGGCACCATCGGGCGTGGCCATCGTTATCGTACGCAAAGAGGCGCTGGGCAAAGCAGGCCGTCCCATCCCTTCGATGTTGAATTACCAGATTCATGTCGACAACGAATCAATGTACAACACGCCGCCCGTAGTACCTATTTATGCAGCATTACAGACCCTTAAATGGTATAAGGAGTTAGGCGGCATTGCGGCTATGCAAAAGAAAAACGAAGAGAAAGCAGCTGTACTTTACGACGAGATCGACCGCAACAGGCTGTTTACGGGAACGGCAGTCGCCGAAGACCGCTCGTTGATGAACATCTGCTTCGTCATGAGCGACGAATACAAAGAATTGGAAAGCGAGTTCAATGCTTTCGCATCAAAAGCCGGTATGGTCGGGATCAAGGGACACCGTTCTGTGGGCGGCTTTCGCGCTTCGACCTACAACGCGCTGCCACTCGAAAGCGTAAAGGCATTAGTAGAAACCATGCAGGCTTTTGAAAAGAATATTTAACAACACATGTAGCGGCGGACGATTGATTATCCGCCGCTACAACAATCAATAATCAGTATGAAAATATTAGTCGCAACAGACAAACCATTTGCCGCTATTGCCGTGAATGGTATACGTAAAGCTATTGAAAGCGCAGGAATGGAATTGGCGCTATTGGAAAAATATACCGAAAAAACGCAGTTGCTGGAGGCCGTAAAAGATGTGGATGCCATCATTATCCGCAGCGACATTATCGACAGCGAAGTGTTGGATGCCGCCAGTCAATTGAAAATTGTGGTACGGGCCGGCGCTGGATACGACAACGTCGACCTGGCCGCTGCAACCGCTCACGGTGTATGCGTGATGAACACGCCCGGACAAAACTCGAACGCGGTGGCCGAACTGGCGCTGGGCATGATGGTCTACGGCGTCCGTAACCTCTACAACGGCTCTTCCGGCACGGAACTGACAGGCAAAAAACTCGGTATTCATGCGTATGGCAATGTCGGACGCAACGTTGCCCGGATCGCCAAGGGTTTTGGTATGGACATCTACGCCTACGACGCTTACTGCCCGGCAACAACCATCGAAAACGACGGCGTGAAAGCCTTGGGGTCGGCCGAAGAACTCTACGAAACATGCCCGTTTATCTCGCTTCATATCCCCGCAACCGCCGAAACCAAAAAATCGATCAACTATCAACTGCTCTCGAAAATGCCCAAAGGCGCCATGCTGATCAATACCGCCCGCAAGGAGGTTGTCGACGAAGCCGACCTGGCAAAACTGATGGACGACCGCGCAGATTTCAAATACATGACCGACGTCATGCCGGGCAATCATGGTGAACTGTCCGAAAAATTCGCCGGACGCTATTTCAGCACGCCCAAAAAAATGGGCGCACAGACAGCCGAAGCAAATATCAATGCCGGTATTGCCGCCGCCAATCAGATCGTCAGGTTCTTGAACGAAGGCGACCGGACCTTTCAGGTGAATTGAAGTTATGAAAATCAAACCATTCAAAGGTCTTCGCCCGCCACAAGCCCTGGTGGAGGAGATCAATTCGCGACCCTACGACGTGCTTAACTCCGCCGAAGCACGCGCCGAAGCCGAAGGAAATGAGAAGTCGTTGTATCATATCATCAAACCGGAAATTGACTTTCCGGCAGGTACCGACGAACATCTCCCGGAGGTATATGAAAAAGCAGTGGAAAATTTTAAAATGTTCCAGTCGAAAGGATGGATCGTGCAAGATGAAAAAGAACAGTACTACATCTATGCACAAACAATGAACGGACGTACACAGTACGGGCTGGTCGTTTGTGTCCATGTCGACGATTACATGACCGGCAAGATCAAAAAACATGAGCTGACACGGCCCGACAAGGAAGAAGACCGCATGAAACATGTGCGTATCAACAACGCCAACATCGAACCCGTCTTCTTCGCCTATCTCAACGTGCCGGAACTCGACGCCATCGTCGCACGCCATGCCGCCAACACACCCGTTTATGACTTCACCGCCCAATCCGACGGCTTCCGACATACGTTCTGGATCGTTGACGACGAGGCCGACATTGTCCGCATCACGGAATTGTTTACGGCGATGCCGGCGCTCTATATTGCCGATGGACACCACCGCTCGGCGGCTGCTGCACTTGTCGGAAATGAAAAGGCAAAACACAACCCTGCACACAAAGGCGATGAGGAATATAACTTTTTCATGGCTGTCTGTTTTCCTGACAACCAACTGACAATCATCGACTATAATCGCGTCGTAAAAGACCTCAACGGATTGTCGGACGATGCGTTCCTGCAAAAACTGACGGACGATTTTGAAGTCGAAAAGAAAGGTACGGACAGCTACAAGCCAGCGCGCCTCCACGAGTTCTCGGTCTACCTGAGCGGCCAATGGTATGCCCTCACAGCCAAGCCCGACCGCTACGACGACAATGATCCCATTGGCGTGCTGGACGTTACCGTCTCGTCGCAACTGATATTGGACAAGATTTTGGGTATCCATGATTTACGAACCGACAAACGCATCGATTTCGTGGGCGGTATTCGCGGACTGGGAGAACTGAAAAAACGGGTCGACAACGGTGAGATGAAAGTGGCACTCGCTCTCTATCCCGTTTCGATGAAGCAACTGATCGACATTGCCGATTCGGGCAATATCATGCCGCCCAAAACAACCTGGTTTGAACCCAAGTTGCGTTCGGGACTCGTTATTCATTCGCTCGACTGATGTATAAAAAAAAGACGCATCCATGATGCGTCTCTACTAATCAGATGATAAAAAATCTAATTTTCGACATGGGTGGCGTTATCGTCGATGTTCGTCGCGAGAGGGCTATCCAAAGTTTCAGGGCGCTTGGCTTGCATGATGCCGACAAGTACATCGACGACTATCACCACAAGGGAATATTTATCGCTCTTGAAAACGGCGACATCGATGGCGACGAGTTTTGTCGCCTTTTGTGCCAACAGATCGGAAAACCTGTTCCCAACGAGGCTTTTGAAGACGCATGGAAAAGCATGATCGACCCGCCAAATGACTATAAACTCGCATACCTGCAGGAGCTACGCGAAAAGTATAAAGTTTTTCTGCTAACAAACAACAACCCGTTCATCATCAACTGGGCATGTTCGCCAACGTTCACCTCCTCCGGAAAAGCCTTGTCCGACTACTTCGACAAAATCTATGTCTCCTACCAGATGAAATGCTCGAAACCCGGATTGAAAATTTACCGGATGATGATGGACGACGCAGCCATCACCCCCGCCGAATCGCTTTTCATTGACGACAGCCTGCTAAACATCAAGGCCGCCGCTGCCTGCGGCATGTCGGTGTTGCATGTACAAAACAGCGCCGACTGGCGCGAAAATCTCAACGAATTACTTCATTGCTAAACGCTGCTGATGCGGTGTCCGCAGCAGGTCGTTTACGGTTTTGACCGGATTGAATGTCTCTATCGGCGTTTCTACAAAGACTGTGTTCCAGTCGCTCATCGACCCGTTCCACAAGCCTGGCAGTTCGAGCGCTTTCAGCGCTTGTCCGTCCTTGCTCTTCTGCGTGACAATACCGGATTTTTCATCTACATGTTCCGGCAAACTGTATTTCTTGCCGTTTACATCTTTCAGCGCGCATACAATATCCACCGGATTAAAGTGTGAGCCCTGCTCGAAGGCTTTTTTGTCGTCCGGTTTTTTTAGATCGATCTGCTCCCTTTCCAATATCTGGAGCGAAACGGTCTGGTCGGGATTGACGGCAAAGAAGGGTACGCCACCCTGCTGGCCTTCGTTCCGAACCATGCCACAAACGCGCAACGGACGCATCAATTTGCGTTTGATATACAAAACCAACTCCACGTCTTCGAGGTATTTGGTCTCCGGATTCTTGACGCACAAATCGTTTTGAAGGAAATAAATCATCTCTTCCACTTGCGGGTGCGTATAATCGCCGCTTTCTATGAGCCGAACATAATCGAATATCCGTTGTTGCAAGGCGACAAGTATGCCGGCAATCACTTTCTTATGATGAACGGTCGTTTCCTTAAAACCATCCGACGCCACATTATCAATGTTTTTCAAAAAAACAACAGCTGCATCCATTGCGTCCAAATTTTGCAGCAAGGCGCCATGACCGCCCGGACGAAAAACGAGGCGACCCTTCCAATCGCGTACAGGGGCATTGGCCAAATCAACCGCGATGGTATCCGTATTCGGTTGCTGCGTGCTGTACGACACATCGTACGTCACACCATACAGCGCTTCATAACGCGCCTTCTTCTTTTCAACCAACTGCTGAAATTCAGCCAGCTGATTGGGCGAAACGGTAAAATGGATGGAGACCCTGCCTCCCGCTGTCTTCGCATGCATCGCCCCCTCGGCCAGGTGCTCTTCGACCGCCGTACGGGCGCCATCGGGATAGGAATGAAACAATAACAATCCCTTCGGAAGGTGCCCATAGTTCAATCCCTTCTTTTCCAATAGATTCGACACCACAGACTTATACCTTCCGAGCGCCGTCAATGCCGGTACCGGCAGCCCTTCATTGGCAAGGCAACAATCGTTTAAAGCATCATAAAATGCAAAATGCGTGATTCCATCAAAGAACGTTTTTTCAAAATCCGTCGTCGGCCTCTCATAACTAGCCGTCAGGAACGCAAATAAATCCTTAAACATCCGGCTGGCCGCTCCCGATGCGGGAACAAACTTGACAATCCGGCGGTTGTTGCCCGCCGCCAAATAGTCATCCCACAACCGGACATAACGATTCTGCTGCTCCGCCGTCAGGCGCATGATTCCCTTGTCGACCGAAGCCGACGATCTGATCTCCTGAAAAGGAAAGCCATTTATTAAGAAAGACAACTGTTCTTCAATCTGCGATTCCGTCAAATTTTTCGTTTTTATTTGCAATAAATCACTTGGTAATAGCATAATATATAGTTTTTATCAATTTTTCGATCAACTGTATTTGCTTACAAAATTAGCGTAATTTGCGTGTAATACAAAAAAAAAGAAAAAAATAATTATCTTTACCGGCAAATTCAGGCTTTTATCATGTCAGCAAACAATACCGCTCACTTCTTTAACGAAGAAGAGAAGAAAATATTTTTCATTGGATACAGGGAATTATACAAAGCGCATGCCGAAAATCTCCTGAAAGACGATGTGCCCAAGATACGGCAGGCGCTCAAATCTGTTGATGTGAACGTCTGTTACGGTCGCGACCGGAACGGGATAAACGGATTGATACGCAACATCGAAACGGCGCTTATCGCCGTCAAGGAAATCGGGTTGAAACGTGCATCCATACTTGCCATCATCCTCTACCGCCCGGTACTGAAACAAGCCATTACCGTCAAAGCGGTTGAAGAACTCTTCGGAAAGGATGTCGCACATCTAATCAGCCTGTTACTCAAAACAGTCGATCTCTACGCACGCAATACGGCCGTCAATTCGGAAAATTTTCACCGCCTGCTTTTCTCCTTTGCCGAAGATGTGCGCGTCATACTGATCATGATTGCTGACCGGATGTGCATGATGCGCATGGGAAAAGACATCAAGGAAGAGAAAGACCTTGTCAGGCTGGCGACCGAAGCATCCTACCTGTATGCGCCGTTGGCACACCGTCTGGGACTGTACAAGCTGAAAAGCGAGCTGGAGGATTTGTCAATCAAGTATTTAGAACCTGAAAAATATTATTGGATCAAAGAAAAATTGAACGAGACAAAACGCTCGCGCGACGAATACATCGAACGGTTTATCGAACCTGTCAGGAAAAAACTGGGAGAGGCGGGATTGCAGTTCGAGATCAAGGGGCGGACGAAGTCCATCCATTCGATCAACAACAAGATGAAAAAACAAAAGGTTGATTTCGAGGGGATATACGACTTGTTCGCCATCCGTGTCGTCCTCGATTCGCCGCCAACAAAAGAACGTGCCGACTGCTGGCATACTTTTTCGATCATCACCGACATGTATCAGCCCAACCCGAAACGGATGCGCGACTGGCTGTCGGTACCCAAGAATAACGGCTACGAAAGTCTGCATATCACCGTGCTAGGCCCCCAACAACGCTGGGTGGAAGTACAAATCCGAACGCAACGAATGGACGAGATAGCCGAAAAAGGACTGGCCGCCCACTGGAAATACAAAGGCGGTCAGGAAGAACACGGGCTGGATGAATTTCTGGCCGACGTCCGCGCCGTGCTCGAAACACAAGGCGCTACGCCCATGGACCTGATGAAAGAGTTCAAGATGGAACTCTATCAGGATGAGATTTATGTGTTTACCCCGACCGGCGACCTGATCAAACTGAGTAAAGGCGCCACCGTGCTCGATTTCGCTTTTGCCATTCATTCCAAAGTAGGCAGCCGGTGCATCTCGGGGAAAGTAAACGGGAAGAACGTACCCATCAAACATATCCTCAACAATGGCGATTCCATCGAAGTCGTCACCTCGACCACCCAAACGCCCAAACGCGACTGGCTGTCGTTTGTCGTCACCTCAAAAGCCCGCTCAAAAATCAAACAGGCCATCCGCGAAGAATACGCGAAAAGCGCAGAACTGGCCAAAGAACAGTTTCAACGTCGCTTGAAAAACCGAAAGGTCGAAATAGATGAAAGTGTCTTCATGCGGTATGTAAAGAAAAAGGGGTACAAAACCGTAACCGACTTTTATATCGACATTGCACACGAGAAGCTCGACGTCAATGCGATTATCGACGACTGTATCGAACTGGAACATAAGGAAAAAGAACCTCACGAACATGCCGAAACACGCAGCGCCGAAACGTTTGTCGCCAACCTCGAAGCCAAAGAAATTTCAACGCAGCAGGATATCCTCAAGATTGATAAAAACCTGACGGGTATCGACTACAAACTGGCAAAATGCTGCAACCCGATTTATGGCGATCCGGTGTTCGGCTTTGTGTCCACACAGGGCATCCGAATACACCGGATGGATTGCCCGAACGCAACCGAGATGCGCAGCCGCTTCGGTTATCGCATCATCCTTGCGGAATGGAGCGGAAAAGGCACGAGCGGATATACCGTTACGTTGCGGATCGTCGGCAACGACGATATCAGTATCGTGGCGAACATCACCTCGGTTATCGCCAAAGAAAATCGCGTGTCGTTGCGCGCTATCAATATTGATTCCGTCGACGGACTTTTTCAGGGTACATTCATGATTATCACACCCGATACCGCAACCCTTACCCTGTTGATGAAAAAGCTGAAAGGCGTAAAAGGCGTAAAAAACATCACACGGCTGAATTAAGGTTTCGGCGTCGGAAAATTAAGGCATAAAAAAAACGAATCCCGATAATAATTCGCATTATTGTCGGGATTCTTTCCACCATTTTTAGTACATTCGTTCTACTCGATACATCTCTTCTACCAGTCAAACACACATGAAATTCATAAAAACTATTCAAAAATTATTTCAAAAAATTAACGTGTAAAAAAAGTGTTTTTGTCTATTTTTAGCCTTAACATCTACAAGATGCAATCAGGCTAAAAAACGTTGCATACCCCAAAAAATTTATATTTTCTTAACATTATAACGGCTATACACCCCGTCCGATAACGATATTTAACCAATTCGTACTTACCCAAAGCATCACTGCATTTTGGCAGTCAGTCCCATTTTTGCCGCTTTTTGATACATGAATGTCATGGCAGCCTCCTTCTCGTTAGGGATAACACCATCTAAAATGGCGTTCTTGATGGCTTCTTTCAATACGCCAACAGGCTGGGAGGGAGGTAATCCAAAAATATCCATGATCACTTCGCCCGTGACGGGCGGCTGAAAATTTCGGATACGGTCTTTTTCTTCGATGTCCTCCAATTTTTCGCGTACCCTGCGGAAATTATGGATAAAAAGGCGAACTTTTTCTGGATTCTTGCTTGTTATGTCGGCCTCACAAAGTTGCATCAGGTCATTGACGTCGTCTCCGGCATCAAACAACAGCCTGCGAACGGCCGAATCCGTCACTTCCTCGTCTACTAAATTGATAGGACGCATGTGCAGCGACACCATCTTTTGAACGTACCGCATTTTTTCGTTCAACGGAAGTTTCATCCTGCGGAACAGTTGGGGGATCATTTTTTCCCCGACAAAGTTATGGTTATGAAAAGTCCATCCAAGCCGATTGTCAAAACGCTTCGTAACCGGTTTGGCTATATCGTGCAGCAAAGCGCTCCATCGAAGCCACAGATTAGCAGATGTTTTGCTCAGCCGGTCGAGCACCATCAAGGTATGCGTAAAATTTTCCTTGTGCCCGATACCTTCCTTCGTCTCCACGCCCTTTAAGGCGTGCAGTTCAGGAAAAATAATTTCGAGAAGTCCCGAAATATCCAGCAATTCAAAACCGATCGAGGGCTTGGGCGACAGGATGATCTTGTTCAGTTCATCGACAATCCGTTCATACGACACGATTTCGATTCGATTTTTATTGCGTTGTATGGCGTCAAACGTATCCGGATCAATGGAAAAGCCAAGTTGTGAAGCAAATCGGACAGCACGCATCATGCGCAACGGGTCGTCGCTAAAAGTGATGTCAGGGTCTAACGGCGTCACAATGCGCAGGTTTTCCAGATCATCCAACCCGTAAAACGGGTCGACCAAAGCGCCGTACCGTTCCTTGTTCAGGCACAACGCCAATGTATTGATCGTGAAGTCCCGTCTTTGCTGATCATCCTCCAACGTGCCATCCTCTACAACCGGCTTACGGCTGTTCCGGTTGTACGATTCGCGACGTGCGCCGACAAACTCAATCACCCAGTCCCCGTATTTGATCTGCGCCGTGCCAAAATTTTTGAAGACGGAAAGAGATGCCTCCCGTCCAAGCGCTTTTGCCAATGCTTTTGCCAACACAATCCCGCTCCCAACCGCCACGATGTCAATATCTTTCGATGGGCGTCGCAGGAACAGGTCGCGCACATAACCGCCAATCACATACGTCTCTGTCTGCAACCGGTCAGCCACGTCCGAAATAATCAGAAATGGCTCATTATCAATACATGATATAATATCCTCCAAGCGATAATACATTTCTTTTGCTTTTTACGAAGGTGCAAAGATAATGCAAATTGGGCATATTCAGCCCGACTTTTTATCAACACGCATCACCACGGTAGCCCTATTCAGATAATCAGGATCAAACTCCACGCCCATTCCGGGCGTTTTGGGAATTTTAATTTTCCCATCTAATATCTTGAAATCAGGCGCATACCAGCTTGCCGTTTTTTGCGGCGCACGCCAGGTATATTCCATGTACGGACCAATATTTTTGGTACATGAAGCAAACTGAAGGATAAACACCGAGTTATGACCTGACTGGGTGTTGTGCGGCACAATGGTCTTGCCGAGTTTTTCGGCCATATACGCCACACGCTTCGCCCTGATAAGTCCGCCATTATAGTTGATGTCGGGCTGTACGATACGCATCACGCCGTTCTCAAGCATCCATCGGAAACGCCACAGGCTCGAATCCTGTTCGCCGCAAGCCACCGGTATGTTCAAAGCCCTTGCTACGGCTTGCGTTTCCGACAAGTATTCCCAAGGACAGGGCTCTTCGAAAAAGCGATAATCGAGGCTCTCTAATATGCGTCCGATACGGATGCCCATCGCGGCATCGTACGAACCGTTGGCGTCGGCCATCAGGTCGATATGGTCGCCGAGTTTTTTTCTTGCAAGCATCAACAGGGTATCCGTGCGACCGGGATAGGCATCCAAGTTACGGCTCATGCGTCCGCCAATTTTAAACTTCACGGCCTTCGCCTTTGTTTCGGCTACTCCGCGAACATACACCTCCACTTCCTCTTCGGCTGTCAATACCCGATCCGAGCCGGAAAGATAAACCGGCATTTCATCGCGGACGACGCCTCCCAGCAACTCACCCACCGGCTTGCGGGCAATCTTCCCCAGCATGTCGAGCAGGCTCTGTTCGATATAGGCTACCGGACACCAAAAAGGAATACCGGCAAGCTTGTAGTTGGCACGATAGACCGAATCGACGAGCGATTCAATGTCGCGCGCATCTTTTCCGATAAAATGCGGGGCAACAAGCGTCTGAAAGACAGGGATAAACTCTGCCATCTGTTTGGTGCCCGTGATGCCGGTCGCGCCATCGACCGACCGGGTTCGTACAAAATAGTTCGAATCATGCTGGAGCAGTTCCACCGATTCGATCATGACGGGCGACGAAATTTGCCCTGGAATATTGAACATGGGCGCTTCCAAGTCGCGAACAAGCGGCTGGCCGTCGTCCGTCAGTTCGAACGCTTCGAGCGAACGGGGCAAAAAAGAAAAAAATGCGGCGCTACCGGTTAGCTTCATCCATTGTCTTCGGGTAATTTTCATGAAATTTTAGTTTTTTATTTTACAATTTTAAAAGTGCAAAGATAAGCACTTACTGTTGAAAATGAAAATTTTCCCCGCAAGAAATGGCGCTCCGTCACGCCGCATTTGTCCCTGTCCCGTCATCGGAACGAAGCAATCAACTTACAGCCCGCCAAGCGCAGCTATCTCCGCCGCCGTGATGGCCCGGTTGAAGAGCGCAATCGACGAAACATACACCGTATGCTCGTCGTCGGTGTCGTTATCAGCCATCAGGAGCGTACCTCTCGTATCTAATTTGAACCGGTCGCCATTCGGGTCCTGACCATTCGTAGCCAGCCCCTCATCGGCATTATCGACCTTCCATTGCGTACCGTTCACGTAATAGCGCAGATACTCGCCGGCTTTATGTACAAGCACGACACGATACCACTTGTCTTTATCCATCATATTGGCCGTGTAGCCATTGGAACCGATACCGATTTTCCCTTCGGGCCGGATGGCAATATCCTGGTCGGCAGCGTTGGTAATATCCGTATTCAGAAAAGAACCCCATCCGCTAAATGCCGACGGGCGGAAAATTTCAAATACCATTGTCCATTCGCCTACCTTTTCGCTGCCATTAGTGGCAGGAATGCCATGATCGCAGAAGAACAGGCTGCCGTGACCTATCTCAACGGCAAAGTCGGTACTGTTGTAGCCGGGTACCTGCCGTATACCCTCCATGGACGCGACGCCAATCGTTCCGTTTACCTCCCGATAATAAGTGACCAAGTCGTTTCCAACAGATGCCTTTTCAAGCGCATTCGCGTCGTCAAAGCCCCAGTATCCAACCAGCCCGTTAGCAGGCAGCTTATCGAGCAATGTCGGCGGCCCGCCCTGGTTCATCTGAATCCTGATGGTCGGATTGCTGAAGGTCAGAATCGTAACCTGCGCCGAACGGTTGGTACCCTCACCGGCCGCCACCCTGACGACGAGATTGTTTGATCCCGTACCGGGCGTATATTCCCATGTACACCAGCTGGCGGATGAGTTGATCGTCACCTCGCCGCTATACGTCAGCGTGAAATAATACGTTCCGCCATCAAAAGGCACATCCTGTATGAGTTCGCCGGTGATGTCGACCGGCAGAATAACCCGTTCATATTTCTCCTCGCATCCCAGTATGATGAACGACATCATACAGGCTACTATCGAAAATTTCAAAAATTTATTCATATATTTTTTCATTTATAAGATGATACATAATTATTCAATCGCGCGGATTGATCGGGTCGATGGAAGCATCGTTGTCCAACATACCCGTCCGGTCTTTTTCAGTACGGGGGATCAGGAGATAGTAGAACTTCTTCTCGTTGGCGTAAAACTCCGGATTGATGGTTTTTTCCTTCGCCCTGCCATCCGGCCAGTTACCCATGTTGATCCGGTGCGAGTTCATTTCTTTTGCCCGCTCGAAGCGCATCAGGTCAGCCCAGCGCTGGCCAAACTCAAGACCTGCAAATTCCCAGCCGCGCTCGTCGAACATGGCGCGCTGAAAGTCCTGTGCCGAACCGTAATCGCTCATCTTCGCCAAACCGCGTTCTTCCTGTGCACGTGTGCGCACCTCATTAAGCGCATCGATACATTCCTGGTCGACGCTTCCCCTTGACATGGCCCGTGCTTCTGCATAAATCAACAGCACTTCGGCGTAGCGCATCCAGCGCTGCAGTTTACCCGCGTTCCAGAAGTCGGCATCTAACGAGCGCGTCTCCCAGCCCCAAGCCGGTATGGTACCGTCAGAATTAGGCGTCCGGCTGGTCGGTACGTATGTATTGTCGATCGTACCGTCAAAATAACCTTTCGCATAATAGGGATGTCTACGCGAGTTGGGACTCTTAATGAAATCGTCCCACGTCACCTGTACATTCCAGCGGCGATAGCGTTGACACCAGAAAAACTTGCCGGCAGCCAGGTCTACGTCGGGGTCTACATTCTGCCAGCTGTACTGGCACCGGTTGCGACCGTCCACGTTGGAGAGTCCGTTCCAGCGGCGCACAGGCCAGTCGGGACCGAATGTCGACCCTGCTTCTGCCGGCCCCAATGTAGCCTGAAAAGCGGCTAAATCGGCTTTCAGTGCATCCGTATTCGGTTCAATCCATATCGTCGTGCGGAAAGTGATCTCCTTGCGCTTGCCTTCCGGAAAATGATCGAAGAAATAGATTTCGGCCAAGTTGGTTGCCCATCCCGTACCGGTTATCTCTTCGTCGGGCGTTTCGCCCATTGAACAGCGCATGGTATACCGACCGTTAAACGTGTGACCGAATCCCCATACACATTCCTTGTCCCAGAAAGCCAGTCCCGCCCAGAGTTGGTCGATGGGCAGCAGTCCGAGCACTTCGGGATTGGCTCTGGAGAAGTCGATCACCTGCTTTGCTTTCTCTGCAGCTTTGGCATAATTCTCGGTACGGAACATGGGCCAGCCGGTTGACTGCAGGTAGGCCTGCGCCTGCCATGCCTGGGCGGCAAACTTCAACGGCGTCATGCTGAAGCCGTTGCTCGACTTCCAGTTGTCTTCGGTCTGCACCACCGGCAACAGTTTTTCGGCCATTTCCAGGTCGGCAATCGCCTGGTCGAAAATTTCGGTTACACTGCTCTTTTTCAGCAGTGTCCCGTCGTTTTTAAGCGGCATCGGGATGGGTCCCCAGTATTTCGACATCCAAAGCAGCCAGTGAGCGCGTTGAAAAAACGCCTGCCCGGCAATATTATTGACCAAAGCCTGTTCGGTTTCGTTGTTGACCGGCACCGATTCATAGCCTTCGATGATCTGATTAGCAGCAGCAATGCCGTTGAATGGCCCTCTCCATGTTCCATAATTATTATAGCGCTCGGCGTCATCGCTTTGCGTAAACAGGTCCTGTTGTTCCCATTGCCATTCGGAGCGGTCGGAGCAGATGTCGTCGGCCTGGAGGCACATCAGGAAAACATTGTCAGGATTACTTACATAAGAGCCATTATAGGTGTCGTACAATCCGGTACCCAGCAGTTTCAATGCCTGTGCCGAAGTGAAAGCCTTGTCGGGCGATATCAGCGTCTTGGGCGTTTCATCCAGAAAATCCGAGCAGGAAAAGGTGAAAGCCGCAAGCAGTATCAGCATATATTTTATAATCTTTTTCATATACTAAAAATTTTATCGGGTTGTTAAAATGTGAATTGAGCGCCCAGCGTTAAGCAACGGGGGGTGGGGTTTGCGCCACTATCCAATCCGGTACCCCTGTCTCTGTTGTCCGAACCGGTTGAAGATGTCGATTCCGGGTCTAACCCCTTGTATTTGGTCAGTGTCAGCAGGTTCTGCGCACTGACGTATGCCCTGACGGAACCATATTTAAGCATGTTCCGGTTGAACGTATAGCCGATACTCAGGTTCTTGAGGCGTGCAAAGCTGGCATCCTGCACCCAGAAGCTGGTATTGATTTGCTTGTTCAGGGAATAGGAACTCTGCGGGTTGGGAAATTTGGGATTCTCAACGCCCGGCGCATACGAGTTCACCCAGGCCTCAGCCAGTGTAATGGACGTCGAGCGTCCCTGGCGGGCGCTGGATGCCGCTGCATAGACCACATTCAGCATCTGTGCTCCCTGTACGCCCAGCAGCATCACGTTGACGTCAAAATTCTTGTAGTAGACGGAAGTATTGAAGCCCCAGCTGAACTTGGGCGTACCGCATCCGATGATGGTACGGTCGTTGGCGTCGATCTTTCCGTCGCCGGCAAATCCGTCTTCATACCACTGGTACGGCATATCGTTCCCGTTTTCGTCCTTGTAGGTGGCGCCGCCTATATCCACATACTTAAGGTCGCCCGGCGAAGCGCCATATTTTGCAGCTTCTGCCGCTTCACTGTCCTTCCAGATACCGTCTACCTTATATCCAAAAATGGAGCCCATCGGGTAGCCGCTCATCAGCACATTGCTCTGCGCCATGTCGAGGCCATCGCCATTACCGACAGCGCCGTTGATGTAAATCGGCACATCCTGTCCCAGCGATACGATTTTATTCACGTTTCTGGCAATGTTGCCGCTCATCTCCCAGGTCAGGTCGCTGTTGGAAATCGCGATATATCTCAGTGCCAGTTCCACGCCCTTGTTACTCATCTTTCCCTTGTTACGCCAAACCAGCTCGCCACCCAGATACCCCGGAAGCGGTTCCTGCATCAGGAGGTCGTTTGTCTCCTTGCTATAATAATCTAAAGAGCCGCTCAAGCGATTGTCCAATACGCCAAAGTCCAGACCGACGTCAAGCTGGGTGGTCGATTCCCATTTCAACTGGGTGTTGATCACCCTCGGAATATAACTGGGTACTCTGTTGATGGATTCAAAATAGACGCCATTGCCACTTCCCAGCTGGGAAATGGTCTGGTATTGGTCAACCGCCTGCGAACCGGTGATTCCCCAGCTGGCACGGATTTTGAGGTCGTGAAAGATACCTGTATTCTTCAGGAAATCTTCCTCGGAAACACGCCAGGCCACTGATGCGGAAGGGAATGCGCCCCATTTGTTCTCATCGGCAAATTTAGAAGAACCGTCATAGCGCAGCGTGGCGGTTAAGACGTACTTGTTCGCGTAGTTATAGTTTATCCTGCCGACGTACGACAGGAGCGATTCATTGCCGTATCCAACACTGGATGAAAGGACATCGCCCATACCCATCCCCCAATAACGAAGCAAGTCTACTTCAAACTCCCGTCCGCCATAATTTGCATTTTCGCCTTCGTACTTATAGGATTCCACAACACCTGTCAGCCCAAAATTGTGCATGTCGAGACTTTTGTTGTAGTTGAGTACCAAGTTCTGGAAGTAGGAAATACCCTCACTATCGCTTCCGCCTGTGGTAGGAGGACTTCCCAGCCGGTTATTCCTGCTTCTATACTCATGGGAGCGGCTGGCGCTGTAACCTGCATTCAGCCGGTAGGTTGCCGTCAAGCCCGGAATAATATCCCAGACCAGCGCCATATTGGAACTTCCGCTGATGCTTTGTCCCCAGCTGTCCTGTTCATACAGCGAGGCCATGAAGTTATTTTCATTGGGGCCGTACTCGGGTAACGCGACGTAGCTGCCGTCTTCATTAACTAATCGGGCTACCGGCGCATTGATGATAGCGCTGAAAAGCATCGAACCGGCGCCTCCGCGCAGGTTGTCGCCGTCATTGCGGCTTTTGTTGCGACTGATGCCGGCAGTCCATTCCAATCGCACGTTCTTAAAGAGCTCGGCATCCAACCGGTTGCTGAATCCCAGCGATTCGGAATTGCGGTCGCGGATCATGGCTTCGTTTTTCGAATAGGAGACGGTGGTATAGAACCGCACCTTTTCCGTACCGCCGCTGGCATTCAGACGATGGCGTTTCAGCCATGAATTACTCAACACCTCGCGTTGCCAGTCGCCGCCGCCCTTTGCACGCCATTCGGCAATGGTGGCATTGGAAAAGACTTTGCTGTCCATGGTATAGTTATAAGCTTCGCAGAACGAAGCAGCATCCAATTTATCATATAACTTGGCAGGCGACTGCGACGTCCAGTAGGTATCGACGGTAATGGTCGTTTTGCCTGCAGTGCCTTTCTTGGTCGTTATCAGGATAACGCCGTTGGCGCCGCGCGAGCCGTAGAGCGCCGTTGCCGAGGCGTCTTTCAACACCTCAATGGATTCGATGTCCTCCACAGCAGGCATCCCGCCGCCAACGACGCCGTTGGTCACGTAGAGCGGGTCGTTCCCGCGATTGATGGAGTTTGTTCCGCGGATACGGATTTTAACGGGCGAGAACGGGTCGCCGCCGGTGTTGGTCACCTGCACGCCGGCCACGCGTCCCTGCAACGCATCTGTCGAGCGGAACGCCTGCTGTTTGTTGAAATCCTTCTGGCTGACCGTTGAAATGGCGCTCGTCACGTCGGAACGACGCATCGTACCGTATCCCACAATTACCACTTCCTCCAGCAGTTGGGAATCTTCCACCATTTCCACGTTGATAACACTTTGCGCGCCTACCACCATTTCCTTCGAGACGAAGCCCATATAGGTGAACAGCAGGACGGCTGTCCGGTTGGGGACGTCAATGGAATAACGTCCGTTCACATCGGTCACCGTGCCGGTTGACGTCCCTTTCAGGACTACATTCACGCCGGGCAGCGGACCTTCGCTGTCGGCAACCACGCCGGTCACGGTGATCGCCTGTTGCAGCTCGTCAGCCCGTATCTGGCTCGACGGCAGCAGCAAACAAAAACTTAAAACAATTGAAAAAAAACTACTGATAATACATTTCATAAAATAAAATTTAAAAAATACAATTCATTTATTTACTCTTTTAATCTCTTCAATATCAAAGGCAAATCGCCAATCATCGGAATCTGTATTTCGCCTTTGACGACGCCCTCTTCCTCCCAGATGATCAACTTGACGAACTCGCCGATGTATAAATTCGCTGACAACCGGTTGTCCTTTTCGGTCAACCGCATCTCCTTAATATCCAATTCTCCAATACTTTGATCCTGGAGGATATCGAAGACGATCGCGTTGTCAACTTCCCTGATGTCAATGATAAAACTTTGGTTTGGCATGGGGATGCCTGCGATACTGACTTCCCATTGGCCTGTCACCTTCGCTCTTAGGCTGCCGGACTTATTCACGCCGACGCACGAAGCGCCCAAAAGGCACAAACCGACTAACAAGATAGATGTAACTCTCATTTGCAGCATTTTTTGCGTTATTCCACTTTTTTGAAAACCCAGTCAATATCGCCGATATCGGTTTCCGTCAAACCCTTAATAACGCCGTTCTCTTCCCAGATGACTGCCTTCTCGAGCACCCCGTTGATGTACAGGTTAGCAGATAGCCTGCCGTTCCTGTAGATAAACTTAATCCGTTTGACGTCAAACTCTTCACTCTTGATATCTATCGTTTGGTCGGTATCCCGGATGGTCAGGTCATAGTTTTGAAATCCGGGAAAAGCCTCCGGGACAAACACGTCCCACCTGCCTTTAATCGTGCTGAACAGTTTGTCGGGAGCGTCGGAGGCGTCCGAGCCGGCACACGAAACGATGATGGAGAGTACACTTATTAGCAATAAACAAGTTGCTTTCATTCGAATAACAATTAAAATGAATGACTATTGAATTTCCAACGTTTCCGGCCCTACCAAGTAAATGATGCCGGGACCCGTTTCGAGTGTTTTGGTCGCTTCGGTCACGTCAGGAAGGGCGTTACCCATGCAATAGACAGCCTGTCGCAGCCCTTTGCCGATTTTCACGTTCACCTTCCGGTCGCCTTCGGGCGACCAGACAGCCCAGACGCGCGTGCCGTCGGGCTGCTTCCAGCTGACGACGCAACAGTCTTTTTGCCTCCATTCGACCGTATTGTCGATCGTAGACCCCTCCGGCAGGACTTTGCCTAATGTGACGTGCGCAAAATAAGCCGGTTTCGGGTTCAAGTTCCAGCGAACAAGCCCGAAGTTATCCTCCCTGTCAAAAAAATTCCGGGCCGGCGATTCCATTTCGTACAGGAAATGTTTTTCGATGCCGAAACGCAATGACAGGCAGATCGTTTGCGAAATGAAAATGGCCTGCCGGGTTTCTTTCTCGGCGCCGTCGCCATAGTAGTACAGATTGCCGTTTTTTGTCTGATAATACACCTTGCCGCCACCCAGCATATACCTGGTGAGGTACGGCGTAATGACCTGGCTGATATGCAGCGGGATATTATCCGACGGCGGGAAAAAGACCGCATCATACTCGTTCGCGCGCACCCTGTTCAGATGGAGTATCTCAATGGTGTCCAACTGGAATCCTGACGGGAACATCGTGCTCAGGTTCTTTGCCGTAAACGACGGGTCGACTGGAAATTCATCATCGCACACAACCGCTACCCGCCAGTCCTTTCCTGTTTCGGCTTTCATCTCGTGGAAGATGTCCTTGCCTCTGGTGGTGACCGAAGCCATCGACGAGACGCCCATCTCCGTAAACCAGATGTCTTTGTGGCCGATGTTGTATTTCACCATCAATGCGCGCAGGTTGTCGATGTCGTCCTTGAAGCGAACCGTCGATTCCCAACTGTTGATAAACGGACGATAGGGATGCACGGCCATCTTGTCGAAGCCTTCGCCGGCGCCCGCTGCAAACGATTGCTCGATATAGCTCATCGGGATGCCGGCAGTTCCGGCATATACGACCGTAATGCCCGGGTCTATCTCCTTGATTTTCTTATAGGCAGCCTTCAAAATCGTCGCATAATTTTCGCCGTCATCGGCTTTGTCCCAAAAACGCGGATAGAGGTTTGTCTCGTTCCATATTTCCCAGTAACGCACCTTGTCCTTGTAGCGCCTGACCACTTTTTCCACATACGTCAGCCAGGCATCCTGGCGCTCCCATACCGGACTGCCCCACGACGGGCGCCCCATCAAAAGCCCCAGCATGTTCAGTCCCGCCTTGTTCACTTCGTCAACCATGCGGTCGTGCGAATCGAAATGCCAGTTACCCTGCGGACTCTCGACCGCTGTCCATGAAAAGTCGGAGCGTACCCAGCGAATACCCGCATCGTACGCCATCCGGAGGTTGGCCGGCATGTGAACATGCTCTTCGCCTCCCTGCAGGTGCATACATACGCCGAATGGCGAATATTTACTCTTCGTCTGCTGCGTAGTTGTTTCTTCCGCCATGACCTCTCCGGACGCAAGATCGACGGCCATTACACATACGGACATCAGCAGCAGAACACAGAACAAAGTCCATCGCTGCTGCCTCCGTAAAAAAAATAATCTACATACTTTAGTCATATCTTTATAATTTTAGTGGTTGTACTTAGTTTTTTTTAATTTTCGGCTACAAAGATGGTGTAATTTTTTGAATATGCAAAGAAATTGTAAAAAAATGCTACATTTTGTCAACAAATAACTACCATTTGTCAACAAATAACTACCATTTGTCAACAAACAGAAGGTAGGCGGCGCCTCAAAAATAAAAATATGCAAGCATATTTTGTATTTTGTTCGGCTTGCACTACCTTTTGTCAAAAAACAGAAGGTAGGCGGCGCCTCAAAAATAAAAATATGCAAGCATATTTTGTATTTTGTTCGGCTTGCACTACCTTTGCATTTTAAATTTACGACAACGATGCAAAAATATTTATTAACAGTCATTACGGTAATATACTTCATTACCGGTTGCGGCGGGGGGAACGAGGCGCAAAAAAGATTGGAAGGAGCCATTACGCTGTATGAAAACAAACAGTATATTGCCGCTAAAAACGTCATTGACTCCATTCATATAATGTACCCGCGCGAGGTAGCGGTGCGCAAGCAGGCGCTCACATTGATGCGACAGGTAGAACGCGGCGAATGTGAACAGAATATCGCCTATTGCGACAGCCTGCTCCCTGTTTATATCGGCGAACTGGACGGTTTGAAAAAAGGTTTTGTCTTCGAACGGAACGCCGATTATGATCCTATCGGCAAGTATATCTGGAACACCATGACGGTTGAACGCAATGTCGAACGGAGTTATATCCGTTGCGGCGTCAACGAAGAGGGCGAAATGTACATCGCGAGCGTCTATTTTGGCGGCGCTCCGCTGAATCATACGGGGCTTCATTTTTCGACAAGCGCCGGCGTCTTTGCCGAGACGCCGAATATCCCTTACGATGGAGGCCTCAACTATCGCTTTCAGGATTTGGGCAATACGACTGAGGTAGTCACCTACAAAGGCGAACACTGCCAGGCAATAGCAAATTTCATACTGATTGTCAACGAAAAAGACCGGATCAAAGCAACCTATACCGGCGGGAAACCGTTCTCGTTAACCCTCTCCGACGTCGACAAAAAAGCGATCCGCGCCACCTACGAATTAGCCAATGTGCTGAGCGCCATCAACGCGATGGAAAAAGAGAAGATAAGGTCAAAAAAGAAAATCATGCTACTCGACGAAAAACTCAATAACCCTTAGTCACATGCTGATTGCTGACATTTTCTACCGCTCGCCTATTCTAATTTTTATCTTTTATTCTTAATTTGTTATCAATATCCTCAAAGGCATTTTCGATACGCTCGGCGTGATATTGTTCATACATTGCATTTACATAATCAACCAAACCTTTCTCCTCCCATTGCATCAGCACCTCAGACGCAGCGTGCGATTTATATGCTGCATATTTTTCGAGCAGGAAAATAAAAAAATCCGTTTGTTTAGAGAGATGTGTCATAATAACGCCGCTATGTATGGTGAATTTTTGTAATTTCCGGTTTGTCTTTCTGCATTCCACAATTCGTAGAGCAAATAGGGCGACATTCGCCTTAATAGACAAACCAATAGACAAACCAATGTGCTAAGCGCCGTCAAAGCGATGAAATCGCCCTTCCTGTTTGGTCGAGGGCCTGTTGGTGTATTTCGAGGCAGGGCGTCAGGGTCATCCGCCAGGTTGTCATGATGAAGCCCAGTAAGCGGGAAGGGTCGATGATTTTTTTGCAGTAATCGACGGTACCCTCCATGTTTGCATCCGATTCCCAGTTGCTGCCTGTGGGAATCTGGTCGTAGCCATGCGCTTCGAGCTTGTGATAGAGTTCCAGATATGTTCTGGCAGGCGTCCCGAAGTATCCGGAAGTTTCTCTCAGTTTGTCCAAATCAAACGTACTGCCGTAATACCAGTTGCTCTGCACGACCGATTTGGGCATTTTTTTGAAAAAAAGTTCTTCATGATGCCACGCATAGTCCGACCAAATCCAGGGACGGACATTCTTTTTTTCCACTTCGCCGATTAAATAATAAAAGTCGCCCCACCAAAGATCATTTTGTCGCAGAACCACAAAATCAAGGTTTCTTTGGTTATTGGCATCCTCCTCATCCATTCCCAGATGGAAAAAACGGGGGGTATCGAAAATATCGATCACTTCGTGAATCAGGTTCCGGCATACCTCGTAGTATTTTTTAGTGGAAACCATGCGTGAATACTCGCCCAGCCAGGTGTCGTGCGCCGTTGAAAAGTTCAGTTTCGGGATCGGCTCCAAACCGAGTTTTCGTATTTTGGCCAATTCGTTTCTTAGCTTTTCGGGCGTCCAGGCATTTTTAACTGCGATTTCGGGATGGCTGTCGTACACCACCCCGTCGCCCAAGTCAATCAAAACCATATTCAGTCCGGCTGCAACCATGCGCTTCAGCAGCGTATTCCACGCCTCTTCATCAAACAAAAGAGCGGGTCGATAGCCGCGCAGTTTTGTTTCCTCACAGGTAGTGAACTTGTAATAGGGGTCCCTGTACGGTAACGGGGTAGTGTCTTTCCACATATTGACACTCAGGTGTAAAAGATTAGCCCAGATCATTTGCATAACAATTAAATTTTCGGTTCCCAGCCGGGTTCATAGTCGCGACCCCAAAAGCGTTGCGCCTCATGGTCGCCGATGATATGTCCGTCGGCAGGATTGAGGTTAAGCGTGCGGCCTGTTCGCAATGCGATGTTACCCAGCAGCATGAGTGCTGTGCACTGGTGGCCGGTTTCGGCCGTGCAGGCAAGGGGCGTCCCTTTGCGAATAGCGTCGAAGAAGTTCTGAAAATGAATGGCGTCGAGCTGTTGCGACGGATTGACCGTGTTACCCTGCTCGAAGTTCATTTTATTTTTCACGTCCTTGACAACATTATTTTTCTGATCGTAGATGATGTATTCGTCGCCTCCCGAAATAAACAGACTTCCCGTATCGCCATAAAACATCACGCCCACCGAAGCGTTTTCCGTTCTTTTGCTGTTGCAACTGTTGGCTTCCAAATACAGGACGGCGTTGTCGTACTCCAGACTGATGATTTGCGTGTCGGGCGTCTCCCAGTCGTCGTTGTGGTAAAAGCGTCCGCCGACGGAGTTGATCTTCTTCGGATATTTCAGGTTCATGCCCCAGCAAAGCAGGTCGACCATGTGTACGCCGTTTCCACCCGATTCGGCCGTACCCCAGCGCCAAAACCAGTGCCAGTTGTAATGCACGATGTTATCCCTGTAAACAGTACGCGGCGCGGGGCCTTGCCAGGCATCCCAGTCTAACCAGTCGGGCACAGGGGCAATCTTACCCGTCCCGATACTCGCACGGGCGTTGGCATACCACATTTTTCCGGAATGTACTTTTCCGATAACGCCACCCTGTATGGCTTGAATGGCTTCGATCAGGTTTGGCCACGAACGGCGTTGATTGCCGATCTGCACTACCTTTCCGTATTTGGCGGTGGCCTCGACCAGCATCTCGCCTTCGCGGGGGTTGTGGCTCACCGGTTTTTCTAAGTATACATGCTTGCCAGCCTGCAAGGCCAGCAATGCCGCCGGCGTATGCCAATGGTCGGGCATGGCAATCACCACAGCGTCAATATCCCTGTCGGCAAGTGATACCCTGAAGTCCTTTTCCGTTTTCGGGGATGTATTTTGTACTTTTTTCACGGCATCCACACATTTGTCGAGCGCCCGCCGGTCGACGTCGCAAACCGTTGCTACTTCACATTCGCTCAAACGGGCGAAATTCGTTGCCAACGCCGTCCCGCGACCGTTCAGGCCTACGATAGACAAACGGATACGTTCATTGGCGCCAACAATACGGCCATAACTTGCCGCCGAAAATCCGGGCAATACGCCCCCGACGCTTAGTAAAGCCGACGCAGCGCCAGCCGTTTTTAAAAATTTTCTTCTTGATATTTTCATAATTAGGATGAATATTAAATTTTACATGGGGGTATGGGGGCGTAAGCATTACGCCCCTACGTGAACCACCCCTCATAATGCGCCGAAGGCTCAAAAATGCCCCCATTACGTTTGTAATAATCCCCGTCGAGCTGGAACAATCCCCGTACCGGCTTAGCCCACGTTGCATTGGGCGCCGGATGGTACGTCAACATCCGGTCCCAGTTCCGGTAGTTCTGATGACCGTTTGTTTCTACCAGCCCCGTACCCAAACCCGGAAACGGCGACAGCCTTGCCGCCACATTTTTATTCCATTCCACCAGTATCGGGTTCACCGTCAGGTCGGCGCAGAAGCAGGGTACACCATGTCCGTATGCCGTCTGTGCAATTTTCATCGTCATGCTCAACGTTTTGGCGATGGCTTTCAGCGCAATGGCTTTGTATCCCATCTGTATCCGCATGAGTGCGTCGGCATCGGTATGGGCGCTCTCGTCGGCGGCCAAGCGGACGCCCATATCGCTGACATCCACCTCCAGTTCTTCCGGGAAAGGCTCCTCGATGATGGCTATCTGGTCGAAAGCGCCAATTTTCCGTATATGGTCGATGAGCCGTAACAGCGTTTCTTTCTTTTCGTAACGGCTATTCGCATCAAAATAGTACGGCAGCTTTCCGTTTTCCGAATGGGTAGTGGTGCGGTTGCCTATCGCCCTGTGAATGGCCGTAATTCTTTCCATATCCTTTTGAAGCATCTCTTCCTGCGTGCCGGGCTGGCCGATTTTGATTTTCATGAAGAAATAACCGTCGTCAACAGCCTTTACAATTTCGTCGACAGGAATCGTGTATGCCATCAGCGGGATACAGGCCACCGTCTTATGTTGATGGGAGAGCGCCGGGCGGAAAGCCGGAGGTATCAGACCGTCGAAGCCGGTGATGCCGTTTTCGGCAGCATACAGCAACCATGCCGCATTGTCGACACCCACTAAGGCGTTCAGTGCAAAAGTTTTGCGCAGGTCAGGCAGGCCGGTTATCCGCTGTCCGTAGCGCCACAGTTCGTCTAAGATACTGTCCACTAACTGCACGGGTGATTCGAATGTTTGTCCTTTGATCATTTGCAGACCGCGTTCGGTAATGGCATACATGAGGGCATTACCGGCTGCTTCCGAGTTGGAGGCAAACACGGTTGCATCGCTCCACAGCACGCTCTGGGTGCAGATGCCGATTTTTCGGGTGCCGCTTTCGCCCTGCAGCATGGCTGCGCTTTGCCAAATCTCACGCATATAGCCGCCCTTGAAACCAAAAGGCCGGATGAGCGGTTCGCGTTCGAAGTTCGAATCGACGGCTGCGATTTGCAATGGCTTCATCGTATTGGTCTGCGAATTTCGCAAATTGGCACGAATTGGATTTGTCGAGGTGGTAGGGTAAGCCGACTCAAATTTGATTGAACCGATAGCTGCCAAGGCGGCAGAGCTTTTGATGAAGTTTCTTCTGTCCATAGTCATGTAGGGTGCATGGTTAAAATATCGAACTTATGTCGGCAAAGTCCAGGGTTTCCGGTATTCGTAATGCAACAGCCGGTTGGCTTCATCGCTGTTCGTGAACCGCTCCCTGGCAGGGTCCCATATCAGCCGCTGTTTCATCTCCAGCGCAATGTTGGCAAGCAGCGCGAACGACGACGAGCGGAAGCTCTGTTCGATGGACGAAACCGGCGTTTTCCGGTTTTTAACGCAATTGATGAAGTCGGTCACGTGCATCAAGGCCAAATCTTCGCGCGGCTGTTCGTATTCCTCTTTTTCGAAGTCGGGCGTCCAGGTCTGGAACTGTCCGGCAGGCGCGGGAAACAGCCGATAGCCCGTATCGCTAATATACAGATTGCCTTTCGTCCCGATGAGGGCGATATTCCCGTAGTTAATACCCGGATTGCTGCTTGTCTCGCACACCCTGAAATGAATGATCTTGCCGGAAGCAAGCTCATAAACGATTTCCATATTTTCGGGAATCGTACGGTCGTCCTTAATAAACTGATTGCTTCCCGTGGCAGTAATGGCAACAGGCGCATTTTCGCCGATCATCCACTGTATCACGTCAATGTAATGCGAACCGTTGTTGGCGATTTGCGACGAAAAGTCTTTCCACCAGCGGAACATGTAAGGCGCAATGTTGTATTGATAGGCGCGATAGGCGCGAGGCCCCAGCCAGGTATCCCAGTCGAAGTCGGCAGGCGGATTTTCAGGCTTCATGTTGCCGATACCTTCGGGCGCCATGTTGCTGAAATAATGCGAAGAGATCATGGATATCTCGCCCAGCTTTCCGCTTTTGACGATGTCGAACACCTTGTTGTACAAAGGGGAAATCCTGCGAATATAGCCCACGCTGACCACTTTGCGGGTACGCTCGACGGCCTCGACGATTTTTCGGCCTTCATGGATGGTCATCGATACTGGCTTTTCCAGGTACACGTCCTTGCCCGCGTTCAACGAATCGATGGCCTGCAGCGCATGCCAGTGATCGGGCGTGGAAATACACACGACGTCCACGTTTTTATCTTCCAGCATCTTCCGGTAATCGTGGTACAGGGCGACCTCCTGTCCGAAATTTTCGCCCATCGCCGGGATCGGCCTTCCTTTCGGGAGGAAGTAACGCGGATCGACCTGCTCCCGATTTCGTAGCAGATAGGGCTTGTAAAGGTCGCAAAGGGCGGTTACCTTCACGTCGGAAACTTTCATAAATGCCTGAAGCAACTGGGTGCCCCGGTTGCCGACACCAATAAATCCGACACGGATTTTGTCGTTTGCGCCCAATACTTTGCCCGATGCAGGGAATGCGCCGGCATCCGTTACATTACCTGATACGGAGAATGTTCCGGCATCTAATACACTACCCGATGCCGGAAATGCGCCGATGCCAAGACCTGCTCCCGCCACCGCCAGTGTCGACTTCCTGATAAACTCGCGTCGCGTTGTCTTACTTTTCATGATGATTACTATTTTATTTGTCCTTACTCCTGTAAATTTTAAAAATGCAAAATTACAAATTATTATCGGTTTGGCAAAATTTGCCGAAAAAAATCCCTCATTATTTTGTTTATTAAATATTGATTTTTAACTTTGCAGCGATTTTGAATGATTTTTTTAGATGGTAAATGGATTTTTGCTATTTGAAAAATCAAGTTTTGGGTTTATTATAGTCCCTTAATATTGAAACGAAATGAGACGCCTATACATTAATATATATATATATATACTCATATATTTATACTTCCATGATAGCGCTGAGTACAATGCTATCATGGAATGCTAATGCCCAGTCGCAAGTACGGCTGTCGCTGTCTATGGTTATCGACACTTTGACGATGCAATCTCCCGCTGCACAAATACAGCGTTTGAGTTTTGATAACGAACTACTGCAGTTTGAAAACTATAGAAAAGGGTTCCTACCCTCCGTTTCAATTAGCTTGTCTCCGGTAAGTTTCAACCGTTCCATCGTGAAACTCCAGCAAGCTACTGATGGACAATATAATTACGTAGAAGACTATTCCAGCAGCAGTAGCGCAGGTATTTCCGTACAACAGAAAATACCATTAACCGGTGGAACATTGAGCGCTAACAGCAACTTAAACTACCTGAATGAACTTTCGCAGAACCGGCACAGTTTCAGTTCTACTCCCTTTGCCTTCAGTTATTCGCAACAACTTTTCGGAGGAGGAAAAACCATGCGTATGGAAAAAACCATCGAATACAAAAAAAATGATGAAAAAATCAAAGCCTACTGCAAATCGATTTCCGGCATACAGCAAAGGGCATTGGGTTTGTTTATGGATTGTTTCCTTACCTCGTTAGAAAAAGCACAGTCGTCAGCTAACCGTCAGGCTACCGACAGCCTTTTCCGTATAGCCAAAGTCAGATATGAAAACAAAAGAATCACCGAAGCCGACTTCAAGCAAATAGAACTGCAAGCCATCAACAATGAATATCTGGAAGAGAATGCCTCGAAAAACTTCGATGATGCGCTACAGTCATTAACAACTTTCCTCAACATGACCGATAATTTCAGAATTATCGTCATTGAAACCCCCGAATTTACGCTACCGCTTGAGGTTAGTCTTGAGATGGTTAGGTTGTATGTCAGGGAAAATAATCCCGCCATGCTAAACCGCGAAATCAGGCGATTGGAAGCTGAGAAGAACCTTTATACATCAGAACTGCAAAACCGTTTCAATGCCAATATCAATTTGAGCTACGGTACGAATCAATATGCAAAAAATATCATTGACGTTTACTCAAGTCCAAGCCGTCAGCAAGGGATATCAGTCGGTTTTTCCATCCCTTTTTCGATGTGGGGCGTCAGCCGGAACTCCGCCCGCATGGCTAAAAACAACTACCGTTCCAGTATCATCAATATTGAGACCGAGATTGAAGAGTTCGAGAATGAGATTGAAAGGACGGTAAACGGATATAACCACAACGTAAACCTCCGGCATATAGCCGAACGATCCTATCAACTCGCGCAGGAACAATACCGATTGACTGTCAATGAGTTTGCGATAGGTAGGTCGTCTGTTTATGAATTAATTGCATCCCAACAAGAACAGGCGAATGCCATGTATAAATACTACACAGCAGTTCGCGACGCTTACGACAGTTATTATAAAATCAGGGAGTTAACCCTCCACGACTTTGAAAAAAAAGTAGAACTAATAAACCTGTTCATCAATGAATAAGAATGAAATCAACATTGAGGATTCGCCAAAGAGCGAGGAAGTGCAAGTAATCATCGACCGCATGCCTACCAAATGGGCCAGGTACGTATCCTTGATAACGACTGTATTGATAAGCCTGATCATCGGTTCAGGATTCATCATCCGCTATCCCGACACTGTTGACGGACAAATCTCAGTAACCGCAAACATCGCCCCTGTCCGTTTAGTAGCCAACACATCCGGACGCCTTCATCCGCTAAAGCTAAACAAAAACAGCCTGCAAAAGGGTGAAGTGATAGCCTGCATCGAAAGCGGCGCCGACTATCGCGACCTCTTACTACTTGATTCACTGTTAAGTCATTATACCCCCTTCATTACGCCTCTACCCATCATTGCGGGCACCGACAATCAATCCCCTTCGCCCCCTTTCACTTTCCCATTTTCTCTTAACCTGGGTGACATCGCTGCCGCATACAATTCCTTTGTAATTGCAGACAGAGAGTTCAAAAGAATAAAAAACACCGATATTTACAAAACCATGCGCGAAATACTAACACGCCAGATAGAAGCCGACAGAGCCGTCGCTATCAACATGGAAGAAGACCTTGCACTAAAAGAAAAGATCATAACCGGCAGTGCCGAACAACTTGAAAAAGACAAGCTATTATTAAAAATCGCCGCCATAACCGAAGATGTTTACGAAGATAAACAGCAACAACATCTTTCAAAAGAAGAATCCTATCTCAACATGAAAAGCAGCCTTTTGTCCAAACAATCCGACATAAACAAAAACAGCCTTGAGATACAGCGTATCAGCCTTGAGGAAACTGAAACCATTGAAAAAGCCTTTTCGGAATTAATGTCTGCCACCAATACCCTCGTTAATTTGATACATATATGGAAAGAAAAATATCTCCAAATAGCGCCTTTGGATGGAGAACTCGAATACCTCGGTTTCTGGCGTGAAAACAGTTTCGTGAACAGCGGTCAGGAGCTTTTTAGTATCATCCCCGAAAAAAACGACATTGTAGGCGAAGTGATGATACCGTCCGTTGGAGCAGGAAAGGTAGAAATCGGCCAAACTGCCAATGTGAAGATCAACAAGTTTCCCTACGACGAATACGGTTTGCTCAAAGGTCGTGTAGAATCCATCTCCCGGATAACAAACCGGATTGAAACCCGCGAAGGCTCAGGCGAAGCCTATCAAATCGTCATTTCCTTCCCTGACGGTTTCGTAACTAACTTTGGTATCCCCTTATTCTTAGATTTCGAAACCAAAGGAACTGTCGAAATCATCACCAATCCCAAGCGCCTCATAGAACGTCTCTTTGACAACCTTAAAGCAATTAAAAATCAGTAGAGACGGATAATTATCCTTCTCTATATTAAATCATCAACAACTAATCATTAATCAATATGTTTAAACGTTTTCCCGTAGAATACCAAATGGATGCAAAAGATTGCGGACCGGCTGCTTTAAAGATAATAGCAAAGCATTTCGGACGTTATTATTCGTTACAGAACATGCGCGACAAGTGCGGCTTGTCAAAAGAGGGTGTCTCGCTACTAAACCTCAGTACTGCCGCCGAAAGCATCGGACTGCGTACGTTAGCGGTTAGATGCACCGTCGAAGAAGTGGTTTTTAAAGTCCCGTTTCCGGCCATACTGTTTTGGAACGAAAACCATTTTGTTGTAGTTTACCTTGCCAACAAGAAAAGCATTTACATTTCAGACCCTGCCAAAGGTCATGTGAAATATACGCATGAAGAGTTCAAGCGGGGCTGGTATCCAAAAGGAGAGAAAAAAGGTGCGCTTTTAGCCGTTGAACCAACTGTCGACTTCGCTGAAACAAAAGCAGAGCGGGAATATAAGAAAAACAGTTTTTTACGTATCCTAAAATACTTTTATCCTTACATAAAGGACTTCACGTTGATTGGAATCATCATGCTTATCGTAACTGCTTTACAGGCCATTTTGCCATTTATCTCGAAAGCTGTAATTGACGTTGGTATCAAGACTTCCGACTTGAATTTCATAAACATGGTACTGATAGGCAATATATCCATCCTGCTAAGTGTGACTATCTTCAACGTGATACGCGACTGGATATTGATGCACATCACCTCGCGTGTCAACATTTCACTTATCTCAGACTATCTGATCAAACTGATGAAGCTGCCGGTCACCTTCTTCGAAAACAAACTGCTTGGCGATATCCTGCAACGAGCGCAGGACCATGAACGTATCCGCAGTTTCATCATGAACAACTCCTTGTCGCTTGTCTTCTCAACCCTGACTTTTGTTGTTTTCAGCGTTATCCTGTTAGTTTACAACGCAATCATTTTTTACATTTTCCTTGCAGGTTCGATATTGTATATCTTGTGGGTGTTTCTGTTTCTTAGTGTTCGGAAAAAATTGGATTGGGAATATTTTGAATTGATATCGAAAAACCAGAGTTATTGGGTCGAAACGGTCTCGTCCATACAAGACATCAAGATATACAACTACGAGAAACACCGCCGCTGGAAATGGGAGGAGATACAGGCAAGATTGTACAAAGTCAACAAAAGGGTGTTAAATGTAACTAACACGCAAAGCCTTGGTGCTCAGTTTATTGAAAATATAAAAAACATGGGTATCGTTTTCTTTTGCGCAAATGCGGTCATTTCCGGCCACATTACTTTCGGCGTAATGATTTCCACGCAGTTCATACTTGGCATGTTAAAAGGTCCGTTAGTGCAATTCATACATTTTATCGTATCCGCCCAGTATGCTAAAATCAGTTTTCTTCGCATGAATGAGATACGCCAATTGGAAGATGAAGACGACTTGCTGTCCATCGGCAATGCCACTGTACTTCCTGATGAAAAAAACATCACGCTCGAAAATGTGATGTTCCAATACACGATCCATTCCCCCATGGTGTTAGAGCAAATTTTCCTGAAAATTCCCGAGAACAAGGTAACTGCCATTGTAGGTGGTAGCGGTAGCGGGAAGTCAACACTTTTAAAACTGCTGGTACGCCTTTACAAACCAAGTTACGGAGATATAAAAATGGGCGGCATGAATGTGAGCAGCATCAATTTGACGCAATGGCGATCGCTTTGCGGCGTAGTCATGCAGGATGGAAAACTGTTTAGCGACAGCATTATCAACAATATAGTACTGGATGACGAGCATATAGATTACGGTCGCGTGCGTGAAGCCGTCCGCATCGCCCAGATTGAAAGCGAGATAAACGAAATGCCTAAAGGATTCGACACAATGATAGGAGAAACAGGACGCGGATTGAGCGGCGGGCAGAGACAACGGCTGCTAATTGCACGAGCTTTATATCGTAATCCGAAATTCCTGTTTTTAGACGAAGCTACCAATTCTTTAGATTCGATAAACGAACAGAAGATAGTGGAAGCGCTGAAAGGTGCATCCATAGGCAGGACGGTTGTAATTATAGCACACCGGCTAAGTACCATTCGACATGCAGACCAGATAGTAGTTTTAAACAAGGGATGTATAGCAGAAGTCGGTACGCATGAATCATTAATGAAAAAGAACGCGCTCTATGCCTCGCTAGTCTCTTCTCAGATGTATATACAATCCTAAAATGAATTTACCATGGAAATAAATCTCGAACCCCCGATCAATGAACAACTTATAAATAGTTTAATAGAGAAACACAGACGATCATTTTCGCGAAATTTGAATGATTTTTTAATATTAATCAAAACATCCGACCCATTCAAAAACAAGGGGAAAATTTTTCAGACAAAAGATCGTTTCTTTCAGGATATCTTTCCTGTTTACGATAAGAACGGCAAGATAAGCTGGGACATCATACGAATGTTCATGCCGCCGGATTTTGAAAAATCTGTAAAGCAAGCGTATCCGATACTCTGCGAAAACGAGGTTCGGCTAAGTTGTTTGCTTATTTTTGATGTTCCTCCTAAAAACATCCTTAATATACTGACTTACAACAATCCGAAAACGATCTATTCCACATCTTTCGCGATTAGGCAGAAGGCAGACGTTAAGGAAATCAGAGAAATATTTAAAAAAATAAATCTCAATCAGACATCAATTTTATAATTTTTTATTGTCCTGCAAATCATATTGTTATCATTTTTTTATTAAATAAATCTCAATCAGATATCAATATCATCGAAATGCAGAAATAATTCTAAACGATTATTACAAGTTTTTTTCAAACCTTTGTACTAATTTTTAACAAGTTTATTCACTTATAAAATATTATTACTATGGATTTTAAAAGAAAAAGAGGCCAAATTAGGCGAGAGCAATTAGATGAAATGTCGAGAACAATGTCGGTGATCCCCATGTCGGAACTGATGTTGATGATGGGTGAGTATGCCCCTGGTACTTATAACATTGAAAATAGTAAGTTGGATGATTGGTTGAATGAACATCTTAAAGATCCTGACTATAAAGAAGCAGTTTATTATTTTTATGCTGATGGAACGGTTGGAATATTTATTCATCAGGATAATACAGATATGTCGGCTCAAGTTGCATATAGTAAAGACAATGCTACAGGTCAAGTAAGTTTTAGTGGTAAATATTTCACAGCTTGGGGGCATACTCACAAATATTCAAGTACTCCAACTATTAAAGCAAACGGGCAACATGACGATATTTCAGTAAAAAATAATATAGGGACACCGACGTCTATTTTTTATGAGGATTTTTATTATGGATATTAGTATATGAAGAGATTATTA
>Ga0082212_10001034_pt1 | contig 40718 bp, 42 predicted proteins | sample TergutNt197P3_FD_71548 | JGI IMG/M metagenome (GOLD analysis project Ga0082212, IMG submission 71548) | Neocapritermes taracua P3 segment gut microbial communities from Petit-Saut dam, French Guiana - Nt197 P3 | ecosystem: Host-associated > Arthropoda: Insects > Digestive system > Gut ...
CGGCTTATAACAGGCGACGTGGAGAATTATAACGAGATTATAAATTTATATGCCGAGAGAAAAAGAGAGCTTGAACGCTCGGAAATTACGGGCGCGGCCGATTATGGTTCCGGGACGGCGATTGATTCGGCGCGCTCGGGGGTTTTTTACAGAAAGCCGGACGGTTACGAGAATTATTTCACGGGCGACTCCGTAAAAACGCTGGATTTGATGAAATTTGACGAGCTTATAAGAAAAGAGCGCAGCGACGATATTTTAAACAGGGCTGTGGGCAAAGTGGCGTATGATTATAACTGGTTTTTCGTTTGCAGGGCGGACGAAAGGGAGCTTGGGGAAATGAGTTTCGAGGAAGATAATATTTATAATATTATGTGCCCGTACTCGTCGAACAAAGTTATCCCGTTCAAACTGCATTCGCGCACGAGAAATTCGGAGGGACTTCTGCTCGTTTTCGAGACGACTGTGACGCCGGACGATTTTAATTTTTTACGCAGGCAGACAGTTCAGATAGTGTCACGCGAAGAGCGCGGGATAAAAGTGCCTGATAATGCGATTGTCGTCTGCCAGATGGTCCGCGAATGGGAAGAAAATGAAAAAGGCGAGAAAAAAGAAATTACTAAATATATTAAAAATACGGAAGCAGCGGACGGCGAACCGATTTTGGGCGAAACGGTGAAAGGCGTGTATATTTTAAAAGGCAGCGAAGTGATATTCAGGCGGCTTGACGACAGGGATATAATCGCGCATTTTGACGGATACGTGCTTTATGAAGCGGAGCGTGCGGAGGGAAGCGCGACGACTTTGGAGGCTTTTGAAGATATAATAACGGCGGGAAAAAATTTATACGACGGGAAAATTATAAATTGATATATATTATAAATCATGCTATGATGTAGAGTAGAAATATTACCTGCGTGAATGATAGAAATGAATTACATTGTAGCAAATTTATATTATTGGAGGTTAAATATATGGAATTAATAACGAATGATTTAATATTAAAACCCGTGGATAATAACTATATTGAAGAAGTCAGAAAAATGTGGGATTGGGAACAAAATATTATTTCCGTAGATAAAGCACGCGAAGCCATACTTTATATGCAAGAAAATCATAAAAAGAATACACACAAATATATTTATCATTTATGTTTAGCCGTATTTGAAAAAGGCTGTGATAAAATTATAGGCTGGTGCGGACTTGACGGAAAATGTTCACCCGGCAAAACAGTAATTTTTTATATGATTGATAAAAACCGCCGAAACAAAGGCTATGCTACTCAATGTGCTAAAAAAATACTTGAATATGCCTTTGAAACAGTAGAATTAAAAAGCGTATATGGCGGCTGTTACAGAGAAAATATTTCGTCATATTTGGTACAGGCAAAAGCAGGTATGTTATTGTACGAGTTAGATAAAGAAGATGGCGGTCCACATTTTTATATTGATAAAGATATTTATGAAAAGTTAAAAATCCTCCGAAAATAAGCATTTTCTTCATCGAATAAAATTCAATTATAACGTAGATAATATTTATTTTGCTGCCTTAATTCATCACTTTCATCATGAATATTTATGAAAAAATTATTCACTTTACGAATTGCAGTATTGAAATATGGCAACCGCATAAAAAATATGAATGATAAAATTCACGCAAATATTGGTATTTCTGCCTGTAGGGAGCGTCGCCCTCGACGCTCCGCGGATACGAACCAACGTAAAATTAGATTCCGCGGACGACCGAGGGCGGTCGTCCCTACTGCAGTTCTTTCTTGTTTTTCAGCCATGGCATGGCGTTTCTGAGCTTTTTCCCGACTTCCTCGACGGGGTGCGCCGCGTCTATCGCTTTCTGACGGTTATACCGCACGCGCCCGCTCTGATTCTCAAGAATCCAGTCTTTTGCGAAAGTGCCGTCCTGTATTTCATGCAGGACTTTTTTCATTTCACTGCGCGATTTTTCGTTTATTATGCGTTTGCCGACCATCATGTCGCCGTATTCGGCTGTGTCAGATACAGAATAACGCATACCCGCTATCCCGTGTTCGTAGATTAAATCAATTATAAGTTTTAATTCGTGGCACACTTCAAAATATGCCGATTCCGGCTGATAACCCGCGTCTGTGAGGGTGTCAAACCCGGCGCGTATCAGTTCGGTCAGACCGCCGCATAAAACCGCCTGCTCGCCGAATAAATCCGTTTCGGTTTCTTCTTTGAACGTGGTTTCGAGAACCCCGGCTCTTGTGCAGCCTATGCCTTTCGCGTATGCGAGAGCAAAATCGTGAGCCTTGCCGGACGCGTCTTTTTCGACGGCTACAAGCCCCGGTATGCCCGTTTTTTCTTCGTATAACCGTCTGACCATGTGTCCCGGACCTTTGGGCGCGACCATTATAACGTCAACGCCGTTCGGGGGGACAATCTGCCCGTAGTGAATATTAAACCCGTGCGAAAAGCCTAAAATCTGCCCGGATTTAAGATTAGAATTAAGATAGGGAGCGATTTCGTTTTTGTAAACCTCGGCCTGTTTTTCGTCGGGTATCAATATCTGAACCATATCGGCGTTTTTGACCGCTTCAGATACCGTCATGACCTCAAAGCCGTCGTTTTGCGCGGCTTTTACCCTTGCCGAATCCGGACGCAGCGCGACTGTTACGTTAAGACCGCTGTCCTTTAAATTCTGCGCCTGCGCGTGTCCCTGACTGCCGTAACCGATAACTGCTATTTTTTTGTCCGCCAATAAATTTATATCGGCGTCGTTGTCATAATACATTTTCATATTTTTTTCTCCTGTTTTTGTTTTTAATTTTGGTTTATAATTTTTGATTAACGTAAATTTTTATGATTGTAGGGACGACCGCCCTCGGTCGTCCGCAAATCTGATTTTACATTGGCTGTTGAATTTACGCGGACGACCGAGGGCGGTCGTCCCTACACACAACATTTCTCTAATTCACGACGCAGACCGCGCCGGAACGCACTATTTCTATAACGCCGTATTTTTCAAACGTGATTATCACGTCGTCGAGTTTTTGCGAATTTCCCATGACTTCGATTGTGACAAAGCCGTCGCCCCTGCCGACTATTTTTACTTTCAGCATGTCGCACGTCTGCAATATCTCGAAACTTTTGTCGCTTGGGCAGTTTATTTTTATAAGCATAAATTCTCTGATTATAACGTCTTTGCCTGTTGTGTCACAGACTTCGATTACTTCGGCTATTCTGCCTAACTGATGCACGAGAAGCTGAGCTTCGTCCTCTGAGCATAACACCGAAAACGTGAGATGATATACTTCGGGATGAGCCGTGACGCTTGTCACAAAACTCTCGATGTTATATCCCCTGCGGGTGAAAAACCCCGACATTCTTGACACCACGCCCGGCTTATTATCTACTTTCGCCACGATTATGTGTTTTAAATTATTCACCGGTCAATTCACCTCCCCTGTTTTTTCTGATTCTTCTAAAGTTAACATTTCATGATTGCTTTTCCCTGCCGGGATTATCGGGTAAACGTTTTCTTCCGGGTCGGTCAGAACGTGAATGAGAACGGTTTCGTCGCTGTTTAATACAGATTCTATAGTTTTAGTCAAATCTTTTCCCGATGTGATTTTTACGCCCTTTATCCCGTAAGCCTCGGCTATTTTGACAAACTCAGGGTTGTCGTCAAGAACTGACTGCGAATACCTGCCGCCGTAAAAATGCTTCTGCCATTGCCGGACCATGCCTAATCTGTTATTGTCGAGAATAAATATCTTTACGGGAACGGGGGTTTTTCTGACGGTCGCGAGTTCCTGTATATTCATCTGAATCCCGCCGTCGCCGGAAAATAAAATAACCTTGCCGTTTGATTTCCCGAATGCCGAGCCGATTGCCGCAGGCAGTCCGAAACCCATTGTCCCAAGCCCGCCCGATGTGATAAACGTCCCGGGGGTTTTGTGTTTTGTCTCCTGCGCGGCAATCATCTGGTGCTGACCGACATCTGTGACATACACCGTAGGGGCGAAATCTATTTTCGCCCCTTCTTGGGCGGATATTGAATCCGCCCCTACGACCGCTCTTATTACCTCTCGTATTTTTAATTTGCCCGATTCCCCTCCTTGGAGGGGTGCCGCAACAGCGGCGGGGTGGTTCGGTGGAGGGACGGTAGGTTGGTTCGGGAGCGTTATGTTGGGGAGCGTTATGTTGGGTTGATTCGGAAACGGGACGTCGAGGACGCCGTCCCCTACGGTGGGTTGGTCTGTCAACGGCGCGTCTGGGAAGCCGCGCCCTACGGTGGGTTGGTTTGTCAACGGCGCGTCTGGGAAGCCGCGCCCTACGGGGTGGTGGTTTATCAACGGCGCGCCGAGGGCGTCGCGCCCTACATTTAATATTTCGTTGTGCCATTCTTTCCATTGGGTGGCTTTGTTTTCGGGGATTTGCAAATCCAGCATAGATTTGAAAAATTCGGCTGAATCGGTTACGACGGGTACGCCCGCTTTGACGTTTTTCGAGATTTCGGCAATATCTATATCGGCGTGTATTATGCTTTTGGTCTGCGAAAATAACTTCGGGTTGCCGACCGTTCTGTCAGAAAATCTTGTCCCGACTGCTATAATTAAATCGCTTTGGGCGATTGCTGAATTTGCGGCGGGAAGCCCGTGCATTCCCGCCATTCCGAGAGCGAGGGGGTTTGATATATGAACATTGGATTTCCCCATTAAAGTCATGGCGCACGGGATATTATATTTTTGCATGAATTTTTGCATTAACTCAGGCGCGTTATCTGACGCTGTGACTCCGCCTCCGGCTAAAATAACGGGTCTGAACGAATGCGTAAGCAAATTTAAAATCCTGTCTTTCTGTTCGTCAAAAGAATTTATTATTTTGCGTTTTTTCGGGATATAAATTATATTGTCAATATCAATATCGGGCATTTCCTCGATAAATATATTTTTGGGTATGTCTATTAAAACAGGACCTTTTCTGCCGCTCTGCGCGATTTGCCACGCGGATTCGAGAGTATATGCCAAATCTTTTATATCCCTGACTAAATAATTATGTTTTGTGATAGATAAAGTCACACCGAGCATGTCGGCTTCCTGAAAAGCGTCGTGCCCTACGTCCCACGCATATACCTGACCCGTTATGGCGAAAACCGGGACAGAATCAAGCATGGCGTCGGCAAGCCCGGTGACGAGATTAGTCGCGCCGGGTCCGGAAGTCGCGAAAACGACCCCTGTTTTTTTTGTAGTCTGGGCGTAACCCTCGGCGGCGTGTATCGCGCCCTGCTCGTGACGTGTGAGTATATGCCTGAGCCTGCCGTTATTTTCTATCGCTTTATATAAAGCGTCGTACAAAGTCAAAACGGCTCCGCCGGGATAGCCGAAGATTATATCGACTTTTTTATGTTCGAGAAATTTTATTATATATTCCGCGCCGTTCATTTTTTTTGTGATACCTCCTAAATTTGCGATGTTTTTTGTAGGGACGACCGCCCCGGTCGTCCGTGGATTTATCGCCATGTTGGTTTTTATATCGCCATGTTGGTTTTTATATCGCCATGTTGGTTTTTATATCGCCATGTCGGTTTTTTACCGCCGTGTTGATTTTTATATCGCCATGTTGATTTTTATTACGGCGGACGACCGAGGGCGGTCGTCCCTACACATCATATTCCAGCACAGCCCCTTTATCCGCGGATTGCACAAATGCCGCGTACCGTTTCAAATATCCATGCAGGGGCGGGCGACCACACAGGGTCGCCCCTACGGTTTTTCGCCTCTCAATTTCGACGTCGCCGACCAATAATTTTATGCTCCTGTTTGGAATGTCAATTTCGATTTTATCACCGTCCAAGATATACGCGATTAATCCCCCGGCTGCCGCTTCCGGCGACACATGCCCGATTGACGCGCCTTTTGTCGCTCCTGAAAATCTGCCGTCGGTGATAAGCGCGACGCTTGAATCAAGCCCCTGTCCTGCGAGAGCCGCTGTCGGCGTAAGCATTTCACGCATGCCCGGACCGCCTTTCGGTCCTTCGTATCTTATCACGACTATATCGCCGGGTTTTATTTTATTGCCTAATATCGCTTCGCACGCTTCTTCTTCGGAATTAAATACTTTCGCTGTCCCTGTGAATTTCATCATGCTTTCAAGTACTGCGCCCTGTTTGACAATCGCGCCGTTTGGGGCTAAATTTCCCCGTAAAACCGCAAGTCCGCCGTCGTGCCTGTACGGATTTGCGATTGTCCTGATAATTTCCCCGTCGGCGTGTTTGTTAATCAATCTATCAGATAATTTTCCGCTGACTGTGATAATATCAGCGTCTATGACTTTATTTTGCAGCTTACATAACTCCGCTATAACGCAGCTTATCCCTCCGGCTGCGTCAAGTTCCTCGATAAAAGTCTTGGACGCTGGGGATAATTTGCATAACTGCGGGGTTTTTCTGCCTATTTCATCAACCATGTCCAATATGCTTGTAGGGGCGGGGTCAACCCGCCCGTGATTTACATTGGATTTGAATTGGGGGTCGTGATTTATGTTGGGTTTATCTTGCGGGCGGGCTGACCCCGCCCCTACGCCTGCCTCATACGCGATTGCGGCGAGGTGCAAAACCGTATTAGACGACGCGCCGAGGGCCAAATCCACAGCCATGGCGTTTATAAACGCTTTTTCCGTGAGAATATCGAGCATTTTTGTGTCGCTTTCGATTAAATCCATGACTGTCTCGCCTGTGATTTCGGCGAGGGCGTAACGTCTTGCCATGACTGCCGGTATCGTGCCGTTGCCGGGTAACGCAAGCCCTACCGCCTCAGTAAGGCAATTCATAGAATTTGCCGTGTACATGCCCGAACACGAGCCGCATGTAGGACACGCGCACTTTTCGATTTCTGTTAATTCTTCGTCTGTGATAAGCCCTGCCGCTTTTTTCCCGACTGCTTCGAAAGTCTCGGACAAACCTAACTTTTCGCCGTTATATCTCCCAGATAACATCGGTCCTCCCGACACAAATATTGACGGGATATTAACTCTCGCGCCGCCCATGAGCATGCCGGGGACAATTTTATCGCAGTTGGGGATAAACACCGCACCGTCAACAGGGTGCGCGTTTAACATAGATTCAACGCTGTCCGCGATAATCTCACGCGACGGCAAAGAATATTTCATGCCTTCGTGATTCATGGCTAATCCGTCGCATATGCCGATTACGTTAAATTCAAGCGGCACGCCGCCTTTATATCTTATCCCGGCTTTTACCCTGTCGGCGATTTCGCGCAGATGTTTATGTCCGGGGATAAATTCGTTATACGAGTTTACGACGGCGATTATCGGGCGGTTTAATTCGCGCTCTGACAGTCCCATGGCGTATAAAAGAGAACGGTGCGGGGCTTTGCTGCCGCCTTTTGTGAATGTGTGGCTGCGGTTGGTTTTTTCGGACGGCGCACCGGGGATTCGATTTGAGATGATTTTTTCGAACGGCGCGCCGGGGGTGTCGCGCCCTACGGATTTATTCATATATTCCCCCTGATAATTTCACCCATTTCGGTTGTGCCGACGGGTTTTTCGGACGGCGCACCGGGGATTCGATTTGAGATGATTTTTTCGGACGGCGCGCCGGGGGCGTCGCGCCCTACGGCAATATCCGCCGTCCTGTAACCCTGTGCGAGAGTTTTATTTACGGCGTTTTCGATGTTTTTGGCAATATCCGGTCTCCCGAACGAGTATTCAAACATCATGCTTACGCATAAAATCGAGCTGATTGGGTTCGCGATATTTTTTCCCGCAATAATCGGAGCTGAACCGTGTATAGGCTCATATAACCCGAAGTTATTTTCGCCTAAGCTCGCCGACGGGAACAGCCCTATCGAACCCGACAATACCGACGCTTCGTCGGATAAAATATCGCCGAACATATTTGTCGTCAGTATCACGTCAAACTGTTTCGGATTAAGAATCAGCTGCATACTCGCGTTATCCACGTGCATGTAATCCAGCATAACGCCGGGATATTTTATCGCAACTTTATTCACGGTTTCGCGCCATAAAACGCTGGTTGATAAAATATTTGACTTGCCGATAAGCGTAACTTTTTTGTTTCGCTTTAACGCAAACTCAAACGCTCTTTTCGCGATACGCTCAATCTCAAATTCGTTGTAACTTTCAACATCGTAACATTCACGTCCGTGATTTTCTGTCTGACGTTCGCCGTGTTCCCCGAAATAAATCCCCGAAACCAACTCGCGCACGATTAAAATATCGACCCCGTCAATAACTTCCCGTTTCACGTTTGAAAAATCCAATAATTCGGGTATTGTCTTGACATATCTGAGATTTGTGTATAAATCAAAAATTTTTCGTAACGGCAACAAAGCCTCTTTTTCGATATTGCGCCATTTCGGGTCGTTTAACAGTTCCGTCGGCCCGCCGAACGGGCCTTTTAATAAAACGTCGCAGTTTTTGCATTTATCAACAGAGATTTGAGGTAAAACCTCGCCGTATTTATCGTACGCCTCGCCGCTTGCCTCGATATATTCAAGTTCAATATCAAAATCATATTTATTTTTGACTGTGTTTAAAATTTTGACTGCTTCGGCGGTTATTTCAGGTCCGATATAATCTCCCTGCAATACCCCTATTTTTTTTGATTTACTCATAACAACCTCTCTTTCGCGTAATTCACAAGACCGCCGGAATTAAACAATTCCACCATAAAACCGGGGAAAGTCTCGCCCTGATAAGTTTTGTTTTTCGTGACGTTTTTTATAAGTCCGGATTTTAAATCTATCTCAAACTCGTCGCCGCTATTTGATTCAGTTACGGCTTCTTCGCATTCGATTATAGGCAAGCCTATATTGATAGAATTTCTGTAAAAAATCCTCGCGAACGACTGCGCGATAACGACTGATATTCCCGACGTTTTTATCGCAATCGGCGCGTGTTCCCTCGAAGAGCCGCAACCGAAGTTTCTGCCGCCGATTATTATATCGCCCTGTCTGACTGTTTTGATAAAATCTTTGTCTATATCCTCCATGCAATGCGCGGCAAGCTCGAAATGATTTGACGTGTTTAAATATCTTGCCGGGATTATAACGTCCGTATCGACATTATCGCCGTATTTATGCGCTTTTCCGTGTATCATGATTATATTTTCCTTTCGTTGGTTTGGTTTGTAGGGGCGGGGTCAACCCGCCCGTGATTTATGCCGGTTTTGGTTCGCGGGCGGGTTGACACGGGGGTCGTTCGTGGATTCATCACCTAACGTTGGTTTTGGCTCGCGGGCGGGTTGACACGAGGGCCGTTCGTGGATTCATCACCTAACGTTGGTTTTGGTTCGCGGGCGGGTTGACCCCGCCCCTACGGTTATATCACCCCGGGTTCGCGATATATCCCGCGATTGCCGACGCTGCCGCGACTGCGGGGTTTGACAGATATACTTCGCTTTCGGGATGTCCCATTCTGCCGACAAAATTTCTGTTGGTCGTCGCGACTGCGCGTTCGCCTTTGGCGAGTATGCCCATGTGACCGCCCAGACACGGTCCGCATGTCGGGGTTGACACGACGCACCCCGAATCTATAAATATATCAAACAAGCCTTCGTTCATCGCCTCTTTCCAGATTTTCTGAGTTGCGGGAATCACGATACATCTGATATTTTTGTCAACTTTTTTATTTTTGAGAATTTCGGCGGCGATTCTTAAATCCGACAGCCTGCCGTTTGTGCATGAACCGATTACAACCTGATTTATTTTGACCTCGCCCGGTTTAATATCCGAGATATATCTTTTATTTTCGGGCAAATGCGGGAACGCTACGACGCAGTCAAGATTTGACAAATTAATTTTGACAGTTTTCGCGTAAATTGCGTCATCGTCGGCTTTGTAGATTTTATAAGATTTGTTTGATTTATTCACGGATTTTATATATTCTTCTGTTTTGTCGTCAGTTTCGAATATGCCGTTTTTGCCGCCGGCTTCGATTGCCATGTTTGATATGCACAGCCTGTCGTCAACCGAGAGTTCAGAAATGCCATTGCCGATAAATTCCATCGACATATATCTCGCGCCCTCGACCCCGATTTGCCCGATGATTTCAAGTATAACGTCTTTACCCGACACAAATTTACTAAACTTCCCGGTTATCTCGATTTTTATCGCTTCGGGGACTTTGAACCACGCTTTGCCTGTCGCCATAGCCACAGCCATATCAGTCGAACCCACGCCGGTCGAAAACGCGCTTAGCGCGCCATATGTGCATGTGTGCGAATCCGCGCCGATTATCAATTCGCCGGGTAAAGTCAGACCGAGTTCGGGGAGCAAAGCGTGTTCTATGCCGACCTGCCCCATTTCATAAAAATGCCTGATATTATATTTCTTCGCGAAATCGCGCAAGACTTTGACCTGTTCCGCGCTTTTTATGTCTTTGCACGGCGTGAAATGGTCGGGGATAAGCGCGATTTTATTTTCGTCAAAGACTTTATCCACGCCGATTTTCGCAAATTCTTCGATTGCGACGGGGGCTGTAATGTCGTTTCCGAGAACCAAATCCAAGTCCGCAATTATTAATTCTCCGGGTTTTACGCTTGATTTGCCCGCGTGCGCCGCGAGTATTTTCTGGCTGAGCGTCATCATGTTTGTTTTTCTCCTTTTTTATGGTGTTCTCTTAAAAAATAAATATAATATAAATCATCATAAATATTGGTGATTTTGCCTGTAGGGAACGTCGCCCCCGACGTTCCGCAGATATAAAACCGACGTAAAATCAAATTCGGCGGACATGAAACCGACGTAAAATCAGATTTGGCAGATATAAAACCGACGTAAAATCAAATTCGGCGGACGACCGGGGGCGGTCGTCCCTACACACCTGTCAATCCCTCGTCGAGCGAAAGTTTATATTCTACAGAATCAAGCAGGGCGTTCCACGATGCCTCGATTATATCCGTGCTGACCCCGATTGTCCGCCATACGTGATTATCGCTGTCCGACGATTCGATTAAAACTCGGACTTTTGCGGCTGTCGCGGCGTTTGAATTTAACACGCGCACTTTATAATCAATAAGTTTCATGTCTTTTAGCTTGGGATAAAACGTCGCCAACGCTTTTTTTAACGCTTTGTCGAGAGCGTCAACCGGACCGTTTCCCTCGGCGGCCGTTATTTCGTCTATTCCGTCAACTTTCACTTTGACTGACGCGCTGGGTTTGTGCGAGTTTACGCCCGGTTCTGACAACACAAGCTTAAACGTCTCGACTGAGAAAAATATTTTGCGCTGGTTTATTGATTTCAACAGCAGGAGAGATAGAGAACCCTCGGCGTTCTCGAACTGATACCCGTTATTTTCATATGATTTTATCAGATTCAAGGCGTCTTTTAATTCCTGTGAATCTTTTGTTATATTCGGCATATGCCGGCGCATTTTATTCATCAATGCAGCACGTCCCGCGATTTCCGACACAAGCGTGTTTCGTACGTTGCCGATTAATTCCGGAGATATATGCTCAAACGACGACGGCAGTTTGTTTACGGCGTCGATATGCATTCCGGCTTTGTGCGTGAATGCGTGACCCCCGATATACGGCGTGTTTTCGTCAAAGGCGATATTTGAGATTTCGGCGATATAACGGGCAAACGACGTGAGATTTTTCAGATTTTCTTCGGGTACGCAGTCATAATTTAATTTCAACTGCAAATTCGGGAGAACGACGCATAGATTAGTGTTCCCGCACCTCTCGCCAAGCCCGTTTATTGTCCCCTGCACCTGAACCGCTCCGTTTTTTACGGCGGCAAGAGTTCCCGCAACGGCAAGCCCGTTGTCATCGTGACAATGAATCCCTATTTTTATATCAGACATTGGTTTTCCTGTAGGGGCGGGGTCTTCCCGCCCTTGATGTTGTCCGAACAAAATATCCCGTTTTTGATGTTGTCCGAATAACACATCCCGCCCATGATTGGCGTTAATTTTTTCTTGAGGGCGGGAGAACCCCGCCCCTACGTCATGTACAATCCTGCCGATTTCATCGGGCATTTTGCCGCCGTTTGTGTCGCATAATATCAGAACCGAAGCCCCCGCGTCTTTCGCTGTCTCTAAAACTTTTACCGCGTATTCGGGATTGTCGCAATATCCGTCGAAAAAATGCTCCGCGTCAAAAAATACTGTTTTGTCATTGTCTCTTAAGAATTTTATCGAATCAAAAATAATCCTGAGATTTTCCTCGGCTGTTGTTTTGATTATTTTTTCGACGTGCAGAAGCCAGCTTTTGCCGAAAATCGTGACAATATCTGTTTTTGCGTTGACTGTTTTGAGCAGCGATTCGTCTTTATACGCGTTTGTTCCCGCGTGACAGGTCGAGCAAAACGCGCATAACTTAGAGTTTTTGAGGTTTAGTATAGCGGCTTTTTCAAATAATTCTATGTCTTTGGGATTAGAGCCGGGGTTTCCGGCTTCGATATAACTTACGCCAAACCCGTCAAGTGCCGCAATAATCCGGAGTTTATCCTCCGTTGTAAATGATATTCCGGGACTTTGCGCGCCGTCGCGCAGGGTTGTGTCGTATAAATCTATTTTTGTTCTTGTTTTCATAAATGCTTTGCGTTCTCCTTTCTTTGAAGATTTTTTTTGTAACGTGAATATTTTGGTTGTAGGGACGACCGCTCCCGGTCGTCCGTCGGTAATCACCACGTAAAATTAAATTTTTGTCAATAAAAACCAACGTAAAATCAGATTCGCGGACGACCGGGGGCGGTCGTCCCTACGGATGACGGTTCGGGGAGACAACAGCAAACCCCCGCCGTCCGCGGACGGCACCCCCTTTCAAAAGGGGGCAGGGAAAAATGCTATTTTAAGAGTATTCTATTCAAATTTTATTTCCTGATACAGGCAGACGTTTCTGAACCCGATTTTTTGGTAGACTTTGTTTGACACGGGATAATCTGCGTCGGCGAATAAACTCACGAATTTATTGCCTTTGTTTAACAATAATTCGCTTAAATGCCATACGCACGCTGTTCCGTAGCCTTTGTTTCTGTAATGCGGGGGTGTGTAAACCATGCCGATATTTGTCCCGTTGGGCATTGGAGCCTGTGACCCCGCCATAGATACCGGGGTTTTGTCTACCCAGACATATAACATATTTTTGCCTGTCTGGTTTTTAATATTTTCGGCGTATCCGGTTATATCTCTAACATCCTGATGGCAGTCGATTGCCCATTCTTTGTTCCAGTACGGCAGATAACATAAATCCCCTTCGGTTATTTCGCGCAGATAGCCCGGCGCGAAATCAATATCACGTGAAAGTTCTTTGAGAATCATCGGATTTAACCTGACTTTGATTCTTGAAGTTTTATTCGCGAGTTTTGTGTAATTTTCAGAAAATAATTCGGCTATAATTTTTTCGCCCGTTACGCCGTTTACAGTACATTCGGCGTTATACAGTTCTTTGGCGAGAAGTGCGACGGCTTCTTCGTCAATTATGTTTCCTGTGCCGTATATAACGACGTTAAACGGGGGAGTGCACATCGCCGATAAAATCACGCTGCCGGTATTATTTTTGACAGCCGCGCAGTACCAGTCGGGATTATTTTCGCCGTCTTTGAATCTTTTCGCGCATTTGATTATAATGCTGTTCTGCGCCTCGTTTTCGACGAGTATATCAATCGTTTCGTTCCAGAATTTTGTGGGATTTTGTGTGTAAAATTCGATTTTCATGTTTGTGTGTGCCCTCCTTGGTTTAAATTTGTTTTAATTGTAGGGACGACCGCCCTCGGTCGTCCGTCGGTAACCGCCCAGCGTAAAATTAAATTCGCGCAAGTAAAAACCAACGTAAAATTAAATTCGCACAAGTAAAAACCAGCGTAAAATTAAATTCGCGGACGACCGGGGGCGGTCGTCCCTACACAATGTCGTCTAACCTCAATTCCCGTTTTCTATTTTGATTTGATTTACGCAATTCAACATTGCGATTGCGCTCGCTTTGATTGTGTCAACGTCGGTCGCGCTTGACGTGTATGTCTTGTCGTTATATTTTACCTGTATTCTGACCCGTCCCATCGCCTGTTCGCCCTGCGATATGCTGCTGATTTTGTATTCGAGGAGATTCACCTGCATGTCAACGACTGATTCTATCGCGGTATATAACGCGTCGATTGGACCGTTGCCTGTCGATGTTTTTGTGAAGATTTCGTCGCCGCATTTGATTTTAACAGACGCGCTTGGGAAAATATCGCTCGATATGACCTGATAATTCACGAGTTCGTATATTTGCGTTTTGTCGGAATTGTCATAATCCGAAATATTTTTGCTCTCTAAAAAATCTTTCATGAGATAATATACATCGTGATAATATATCTCTTTCTTTTTGTCGGCTAACTCCAAAAACTTCTGGTGAACCTGCTCGAAATCATTGTCGCTTAAATCGTTCAGTCCCATTTGTTTGATTGTGTTTTTTAACGCCGCCCTGCCTGACCGGGCAGTCAATACTAATTCCATGTCTTCTATTCCAACGTCTTTGGGGTTGATGATTTCATAAACCTGCCTTGATTTCAGCAAGCCGTCTTGATGAATACCGGACGAGTGGGCGAAAGCGTTGTCTCCTGTTATCGCTTTGTTTACCTGCACGTCCAAACCCATTAAACTGCTCACCATTTTTGACGTGTTTTTGATTTGCTTTGTGTCAACAGCCGTGAATCCCCCGTAATAATCCCCGCGCACTTTTAAGCCCATCACGACTTCTTCAAGCGCGGCGTTGCCCGCTCTTTCTCCGATTCCGTTGACCGTACATTCGACTTTGTTCGCGCCGTTTTTTACGGCAATCAAAGAGTTTGCCGTCGCAAGCCCTGTGTCGTTGTGGCAATGCACGCTCAATAATATAGGGCGGGATGTTTTGTCCGAATACCATGCAGGGCGGGAAAACCCCGCCCCTACGGTCAGGTTTTGCAGTCTGTAATTGATTTTGTTGATTAATTCGCCGAATTGTTCGGGGACGGCATATCCTACGGTATCAGGGATATTTATTATCGTCGCGCCTGCTTTGACTACTGCCTCGACAGTCTGCCACAGATACTCGAAATCGCTCCTTGACGCGTCCTCGGTCGAATATTGTACGTCGGGGAGTAAAGTTTTCGCGTATTTTACGGCTTCGACTCCCATTTCAAGTATCTGCGCGCCTGTTTTGTGAAATTTTTGCCCGATGTGAATATCAGACGTGCCTAAAACTATATGAATCATCGGGTTTTGCGCGTGTTTCACGCTTTCATATACGGCGTCAATATCGCTTTTGACGGCTCTGGCAAGAGCTGTTACGACAGGTTTTTTTATTAATTTCGCGACTGCCGTGACAGCCTCGAAATCGCCTTTCGACGACGACGGGAACCCTGCCTCGATAAAATCAACGCCCAGTAATTCTAATTGTTTGGCTATTCTCAGTTTTTCGTTTATGTTTAGTTTTGCCCCCGGAACCTGTTCGCCGTCCCTTAACGTTGTGTCAAAGATATAAATTTTGTTTGGCATAATTATTTCGCCCATTTGATTTTCCCTCCGTAATAAATTTGTTTTGATTGATTTGCGTAGAATAACGTAGAATAAGAAGAAAAAACAACAAAAAAGCTCCGTTCTTCCCCTACGCTTTTTTTAATTAAATTTAATTAAAAAAGTATAGGGGCGAAAGAGCAAATATATAAATATATATCGCCGTCACGCGGTACCACCCTAATTTTCAGGACTGCAAAATTATATATAATCCTGCAATCTTCTCAATCTCGGCTTCAATTAAAGCCTTTACCATAACGCGGTATTCTGCGTCCGAACCTTTTGTATCCTGTGATATAAATACGCGATATGCGATATTTAACACGCGATATGCTATATTTAACACGCGGAACGACACAGGGGTCGTTCCCTACATTCGGAACGGCAACTCCGGGACGAGTTATACACTTATAATCTGCTCTTTTGCCTTTCACCAAACCGGCAAATCTCTGACTTTACGAATAAATAAAAATACGCAAATACTACTATAACCCTAACGTAAAACACCGCAATATAAATAAAAATCAATTAGCGACTGTTTTTACGTTAGAATATAATTCGTATCTGCATTTGTATCACTCGTAAATTAAACATAATTATAAGTCTTGTTCCCTTCATCGTTTTTGTTTTTTTATATTTTTTCAAATATTGTATTGTATTATATCAGACCTTTTCGGCTTTGTCAATAGCGTTTGCGAAAAAAATAAAATTTATTTTATGATGTTTTTTGTGTATATTGCACAATAAAAATTTTTTGCGGGGCGTGATGTTTTATTTGGGCAACGTTAAAGGGCGCAATAGTATTTTTGGACAACATAGCGGGCGGGATGTTTTATTTGGACGACATAAAGGGCGGGAAAACCCCGCCCCTACAAATTATTACCGATGTTTAATCTTTTTTAATTATATTTCGGCAGCCAGTCGCCGTGTTCTTCTATCAAATCATCGCACATGGCTATTATATCGTCGATAGACAGTTCGCTTGAGGCGTGAGGGTCGAGCATTACGGCTTGATATATATGCTCTTTCTTTTTTGTTACTGCCGCTTCGATTGTTAAAAGCTGCGCGTTTATGTTCGTCATGTTCATTGCGGCAAGCTGTACGGGCAATGCTCCCTGAATCGTCGGCTGTACGCCGTTTTTATCGACGAGACAGAACACCTCGACGCAGGCTTCTTTCGGGAGATTGTCAATCAAGCCTTTGTTTAGCACATTGCCGCCGATTTTATACGGCGTGTCGGTATAAATAGAGTTCATGATATACGACGCGTATTCGTGGGTTTTTTCGTGCGTGAGAGAATCGTTGACAAATTCGTCGCGCATTTTTGCCCAGCCCGCGATTTGGCTTACGCATCTTCTCGGATATTCGTCCAAGGGGATATTATACCTGTCGATAAGTTCGGGATATTTTGACTTGATAAATAAATTGTTATACTCGGCGTTATGCTCGCTTGATTCTGTGCAGTAATACCCGAAACGCCTTATATATTCGTATCTGACTAAATCCCAATGTTTAGGTTTATTGCCGGGGACGGCTTCCCGTTCGAGAACTTCGCAGGCGCGTTTTCTTATTTCGGGGTATAAATCCGTGCCGTCGGAATCATAGACTTCAAGCAGCCAGCCCATGTGGTTTATCCCGGCGATTCGTTCTTTTATAGGCTCGGTGTATTTTATGCCGAGGGAATTTAACAAGCCTCTTGTACAGCCCTGAACAGAATGGCATAACCCGACTGTTTTCACTCCCGTATATCTCTGCATGAATCCGGAAAGCATTGCCATAGGGTTAGTATAGTTTAAAAACCACGCGTTTGGGCAGACTTCTTCCATATCGTGGGCGAAATCCTCAAGCACGGGGATAGTTCTCAATGCCCTGAATATGCCGCCGACTCCGAGGGTGTCTGCGATAGTCTGGCGAAGCCCGTATTTTTTCGGCACTTCGAAATCGGTGACTGTACACGGCTCATATAAGCCGACCTGAATGGCGTTGACTACAAAATCCGCGCCTCGCAACGCGTCTTTTCTGTTGGGAATGCCTAAGAATTTCGTGATTTTGGCTTTGCTGTTGTTGGTGTTTTTGTTTAACGCGCAAATCATTTTATAAGATTCGTCAAGCCTTTGTGGGTCAATATCGTATAAAGCTATCTCAAATTCCCGTAAAGAATCGGTCTGGAGTGAATCTCCAAGGACATTTTTCGCGAAAACCGTGCTTCCCGCACCCATAAACGTAATTTTTCCCATATTAATTTTTACACCTTTCATAAATTTAATTTTATTAAAACATATAATACCTGATGATATTATATATAATTTTTCTGAAAAAAGCAATTATTTTATAATATTTCAGAAAAAAATTAAATTTTTTCATAAATATGTATTATAATTGGAATTACAGCCGGACGATATTTTGTAGGGAACGCCGCCCCCGGCGTTCCGTCGATAAAAACCGGCGTAAATTCAAAAATAAAAACCGATGTGAATTTAAATTTGCGGAACGACACGGGGGTCGTTCCCTACACGCAAACCCCCGCCGTCTGTGGACGGCAACGGCGCGCCGGGGGCGTCGCGCCCTACAACAAAATGGGGGCAGGGAGGATAATAACCATGGCTAAACAATCACAAATCAATGATAACAGCAATATCGACACTTTGCCTGAAATCGCACGGCAATATCTTATGTATCTTCTCACGATTAAAAGCAGTTCGAAACTTACCGTCAGGGAATATATATTTGATTTGCGCGTGTTTTTCAGGTTTATGAAAACGCGCAAACTTAAAATAAATCTGGAAAATCACGAGTTTGACGAAATCGACGTAACTGATATTACTCTGGATTTTATTAAAACAATAACTAAAGAAGATATTTTTGAGTTTTTGTTTTATATGTCCGAACAGCGCGACAATATCAATAATTCAAGGGCGAGAAAACTCTCGGCAGTCAAGGGATTTTTTAAGTATCTGACTAATCAGGTCAATAAAATAGACGTTAATCCCGCTGAAAATATTGAATCACCGACGATTAGACAATCTTTGCCGAAATATTTATCGCTTGAAGAAAGCGTGAATTTACTTAATACTATACAAAACGACGAGAATAATCAGAACAGAATCAGGGATTACTGTATTTTAACGCTGTTTTTAAACTGCGGCATGAGATTATCTGAGCTTGTCGGGATAAATTTAAACGATATATCGCCGGACTTTACGACTGTCAGAATATTGGGCAAACGCAGAAAAGAAAGGTTTGTGTATCTGAACGAACCGTGCCAGCAGGCGTTGCTTGATTATCTTGAAGTGCGTGACCGGAATAAAAATATTAAAGACGAAACCGCGCTTTTTATTTCAAGACAGCATAAGAGAGTGTCAAACAGCACGGTGCAGAAAATGGTTGACATGAGTTTTTTCAAAGCGGGGCTGGCGGACAAGAATTATTCGACGCATAAACTGAGGCACACAGCGGCGACTTTGATGTACCAGAACGGCGTTGATACGAGAGTATTGCAGGAGATTCTGGGGCATGAGCATTTGAACACGACGCAGATTTATACGCATGTCGCAAACCCTCAGTTATTCGAAGCCGCGAACAAAAATCCATTGGCGAAAATAAAACAGATAAATAAAGCAAATAATAAAGACGAGGAGAAGTAATAAGTGAAAATGAAAAAAATAATAAGTTTTATAATAATATTGGCGATGCTGTCAACAATGGTTTTGTCGCTGTCGTCATGCGACTTAGCTGACTGGATAAATATATTGCAGGATTTTGACCGGTTTGAAATAGATTTGAATATAACAATAAACGAAGATTATGTGAGTGAAATCGTTCCGGAAGAGTTTGACCTGACAATCGGCGGAGTGATAAGAGGCGAATCATGTTATCTTTATTTGGATGAAAGTTTAAAAATATTTTTTGATTTGCTGCTTGCGACCGATGTTATCAGCGTAAACGAAAAAATTTTACTCGAAAGTTTTATCGAATATGACGACGGCTCGTTTTTCTGTGTCGAAATAAACGATATTAATTTATATATTCAACCGTTTGGTAATAGATTCGCAATTCAACGTAAAGGCTTGCGCAGTTATGGTAATCCCGATAATCCTGATGTGGTATCGGAATTTTCTCCGGACAAAGTTTATCATTTTTCTGACATAAAAACCAAAATAGAGAAAGAACTGTTGAAATATCCGGGTTACAGATATTCTGAGTTATATATAGTTATGGAAACAATAGAAACCGATGAAAATAACGAAAATAACGGGAATTTTTTGAATATACTCGCGATTCGTGAAAACGGCAAAGCTGAAATTCTTGAAAAAGTCAAACTCGACTGCGATTTGTCGGAAGTGCGCGAAAATTCGGAATTATTATACACGGGTAATATTATCCCGATGAGATATATTATGGAACTGCTCGGTGAAACCGTGGGCTGGGACGACGAAAATAAAAAAGCGTATATTATTATTGACGACAAAAATATATATTTTGAAGAAACGTCGCTTTTAAACTCTAAGACATACACGAATCTTCTTCAAATTATGACAAAAACGGATTTTGTTCTCAACTCAGCCGTCGCTGACGAGTATATTGAGTTTAAAATTACAAGAAAATAATGAAAATAAAAATATAGCAATCTATTAAATAACGCAGTCTCTCGTAAAGCCTCCCTTGCTAAAGGGAGGGGAACCGTCGGGAGACGGTGGTGGGATTCGGAATCTGATGATGTGCGGGGAATAAGCGAATCCCTCCGTCACGCTTCGCGTGCCACCTCCCTTTAGCAAGGGAGGCTCTGGCGAAATATTTTTGCGCCGGCGAAAAAATATTTTTAAAAATTTTATTTTTTACGGAACTTTTTGAATTTAATATCAGTATAATTAAAAGTATTGTTATGATAAAACAAAAATTTATATTATTTTATTTATTTAATTAGGAAAGGATTAAAGGTAACATAATTATGATTAACAAGCTCAAAACTCAAAACGCGAAAAACTTTCTGTCAGTAACCGCAGTATTTCTTATCTTCGCGCTGTTGTTTTCTTCTCTCGCGATGCTCGCGTCGGCTGCGCCTGAAGTGAACGCAGACAGCGAGGCTACGGCTGTAGCTACAGAATCTCCTTCAAATCCGGCGATGCCGATGCCCGATGATGAGAAGATGCCGGCGGCAGTCGCCGAAAAATACGGCTACCCGCAGCCCAATGACGCAAATCTTGACGAAAAAATGAAAGAAGCTCTCACGACAGTTAAAAAAGTCCTTGACATCGACGATAAAATCTACACGAATTTCAATTATAATTATTATCCCGGCGACGAATATAATTATAATACGGGGTCGTGGTATTTTTACTGGTACTCAAACGACGGACGCGCTAATATCAACGTGCAAGTAATGGAAAACGGAAAAATTTTATATTATAACAAATATTCGTACTCGGAAAATTATTACGTAAAATATGTCAAGCTCGCCGAAGTTTCGAAAGCCGCCGCCAAATCCAAAGCCGACGCTTTTCTGAAAAAACTGCTCGGCGACGAATTTGACGGATACAGATTATATCACCAGAATTTATATTATCCGTCCGACAGATATGATATATCTTACGTACTCACTAAAAACGGCTATGATTATCCTAATTTCCAGTTATATATCTCCGTCGATAAAATGACGGGGGATATAGTGGGTTTCAACCGCAACACCTATCCGTATTTTGAAACGGGAAACAATAATATAAATTATCAGAACGCGTCAAAAGTAATATCGCAGGAGAAAGCCCTCGAATCTTATCTGGAAAACTTCGGGCTTAATCTTTCATACGTGAATTATTATGACTGGGAGAAAAAAGAATATAAAATCTATCCGGCTTATTCTTTGAATTATAAATATAACGAATATATCAGCGCGGTTGACGGCAGTTTGATTCAGGTCGGCGACTATTACGGACCTGTCGGGCTGTCATACGGGGCGGGCGTCGCGGAAAACATGGCATACGATACCAAAGCCCAGAGAGCCGAAGCCGAAGACGGCGGGGTATATTTCTCCGAAGCCGAACTTTTAGAGATGGCGAAAGCCAAAGATTTTATCACGGCTGACAAAGCGATAGAGATTATGATTGAGGCTTTTGATTTGGAACTCGGCGATTTGTCGGGATTCCAGAAAGGCACGTATCTCCAAAACGATTATATACTAAAAGATAAATATTTCTGGAGTATAAGCCTGTACAAACAGACTGAGACTATGTATGAAGGCTATTCGGCGTATATCGACGCGAAAACCGGGACGATACAAACATATTCGGGATATTCCAAACCGATGTACGGCTATTATGATTCCAACGGGGACGGAAGAGCGGACGGAATTTTAGATAAAAACGGCAATCCTGTACCGGTATATAAATACGACGAGGCGAAAAAGATAGTGACCGAAAAAGTCAAAGAGCTTTTCCCGTATGACATGGACGAAGAGCTTGTATTTGTCGAAAACGAAATAGACCCAAGCAATTATTGGTACAGTTTTAATTTCGTGAGACAGGTAAACGGTATAAACGTTGACGGCAACGGCGTGTATATTAATTTTGACAATATGACGGGGAAAATCTCGTACTATAATTTTTCATGGATAGAAAACGTTGAGTTCCCGAAGCTTGACGATATAGTTTCGGAAGAAGAAGCATTAAAGAGCATAGCCGATTTCTGCGGATATAATATATACTATATGACAGACGGAGCGACTGAGGACGGCAAGATAAACGCCGTGCTTATATATACGTTCGACGGTTCAATAATGGTAGACCCGTTCACGGGCAAATGCATAAACTGGGATTCGAGCGAGGCTGAAAAATACGATAATTCTATCCCGGACTATAAAGACTTGGGCGGACACTGGAGCGAAAAAATCGTAAAAACCCTTGCGGATAACGGCATATATGTCTGGGGTGGGGATAAATTCGAACCGGATAAAGCTATAACCAAAGGCGAGTTTATAAATTATATCAGATTTATAATTTACAATTATTATTATTTCAACGAATTGAACATGGGGCTTACGTTTAATCCGTATTCGCTTTACAATAACGATACGCTGAACACGGATTTGGATATAAACCTTACAAAACAGGAAGCGGCAAAATTAATCTGCGAGATTTCGGGCTACGGCGAGATAGGCAAACATTACGAGATATTCCAGTACCCGTTCACCGACGACAAATGCGACAAAGAATATCAGGGCTATGTGGCGATACTGAAAGTGCTTGGGCTTGTGCTTGGTGACGGAGCGGGCAATTTCAACGGGACGGACACGCTGACAAGAGCCGGAGCGGCTTCGATGGTTTATAATATAATTATGACGTTTAACAAATAATAATATGACGAAATAACGAAATAACGAAGATTAACGCGAAAAAATTTACGGGAAATTACAGGGGGCGGATTTATATTCGCCTCTTGGGTTTTTTTTGGTTGCCGGTTATTTGTTTGTAGGGCGCGGCATCCCTGACGCGCCGCGAATAGATTTCGCGTTGGATTTTATTGACGGCGCGCCGAGGGCGTCGCGCCCTACGCATAATACCCGTAACCGTAAATGGATATATTTATCGCCGCCGTAAAAAAAATTTCAAAAAATTTAAAAAAACGCTTGCAATTTATAAAAGTTTAGTGTATAATAGAAAAGTCGCGGCAAATATAATTGTAAAATTTTTTATAATCTGCCGTTTACAGATAGATTCAGAAAAATCAGAAAGATATGATGCGATGAAGCGAAAGGTTGCGTTCTGCGGATTACAACGCATAAACGGTAATTTTCGCGGAGTATGTCCGTTTATCGGGCGGAGTTGTTGAATTTTTTATCCGTAAAAAGAACCGCGCGGATAAGTTGTCGTTTGACGGCGCCCTAATTTCTGCCTGAAATTTTTAACACAAAAACAAAAAAATTTAAACGGGAGGCAAAAATTAAAATGGCTAAAGAAAAAATCAGAATCAGACTGAAATCCTACGACCACACTTTGATTGACCAAGCTGCGCAGAAAATCGTGGAAATAGCAAGGCTTCAGGGCGCGGAAATATCCGGACCGATACCATTGCCCACAGAAAAAGAAATCGTCACTATCCTAAGGGCGGTCCACAAATACAAAGACTCAAGAGAACAGTTCGAGTACAGAACCCATAAAAGACTCATAGACATACTCAAACCTACGCCTAAAACAATATCCGTTCTTCAGGAGCTTGAGCTTCCGGCAGGCGTGGAAATCGAAGTCAAGATATAATTCTGTATAATTATAACGCAAGTAAATTTTAAGGAGGAAAAAGATATGAGCAGAATGCCGGTAGATAAAGGCATTATAGGCAAGAAACTCGGAATGACCCAGATTTTTAACCAGACTAACGGCAGCGTCGTTCCGGTTACTGTTATAGAAGCCGGACCTTGTTCGGTAATCCAGAAAAAAACTCAGGATAACGACGGGTACAGCGCGGTGCAGCTTGGGTTTATAGACTACACAGAAAAAAGAGAGAAAAAAATCATAAAGCCGTTAAAAGGGCATTTCGACAAAGCGGGGATTTCGGCAAAGAGGCATCTTAAAGAGTTCAAATTAAAGAACGCTGAAAATTTAAACGTCGGCGACAAAATAGAGGCTGATTCTTTTAAAGAAGGCGAAAAAGTGGACGTTACGGGAATGACGAAAGGCAGGGGCTACTCGGGTACTGTCAAACGCTGGGGACACGGAATGCAGTCAAGCACGCACGGCGTTGGTCCCGTACACAGGCACTCGGGTTCATTGGGAGCGAACAGCGACCCGTCGAGAATCATGAAAAACAAGAAAATGCCCGGACAGTACGGACATGAACAGAACACAGTATTAAATCTCGAAGTCATAAAAATCGACAAAGAGAAAAATATAATAGCCGTAAAAGGCGCGATACCCGGACCGAAAGGCGCGATAGTGTTTGTAAGAAGCGCGATACAAAAATAAAATTTTGTAGGGACGCCATAAATGGCGTCCGAGGACACGAAACGATGATGCGACGGACACGATATATCGTGTCCCTACAATAAAAACATTATAGAAATAACAATAATTTGAAAGGGGAAGATAAAACAATGCCGAATGTAAAAATGTACGATATGTCCGGCAAAGACGCAGGGACAAAAGATTTGACCGACAATATATTCGACGCGAAAATAAATAAATCTCTTTTGCACAGCGTAGTCAGGGCATATCTTTTAAATCAGAGACAGGGCACCCATTCCACTCTCACCAGAGCGGAAGTGCGGGGCGGCGGCAGGAAGCCGTGGAGGCAGAAAGGGACAGGCAGGGCAAGGCAGGGTTCTACAAGAAGCCCGAACTGGACGCACGGCGGCATAGCTTTCGGACCTAAACCGAGAAGCTACAGGGTCTCGATAAACAAAAAGGCGAAAAGGGCGGCTCTAAAAGGCGCGCTCACGTCGAAAGTCAAAGAAAACGAACTGGTCGTAGTTGACAATATAGCGATAGACGAATACAAGACAAAAATTATAATTAATATGCTCAGCTCTCTCGACGCGGGCAAAAAAGTAATGATAGTCGTCGAGGAGCATAACGAGAAACTTATAAAAAGCGCGTCCAATATACCCGGAGTTAAAACGGCGACAGCCAATAATTTAAACGTCTACGATATATTAAACTGCGGCAAATTTATAGTTTCTTCCGGAGCGATAGATAAAATCGAGGAGGTTTACGCGTAATGAAAACCGCTCATGATATTATAGTAAAACCGATAATAACAGAGGACAGCATGGATATGGCCGCAAACAAAAAATATGTTTTCAAAGTCCTGAGGGGCGCGTCTAAAACAGAGATAAAATACGCGGTCGAGGAAGTTTTCAAAGTCAAAGTTAAAGACGTCAACACGATGAACATGAAGGGCAAGAAAAAAAGGCTTGGGGCTCGTCCTCAGGGAAGCACGGCGGCTTGGAAAAAAGCGATAGTGACGCTTAAGCCCGAATCCGACACCATAGCGTTCTTTGACGGAATGTTTTAAATAGATTTACCCGCAATGACGATGTTGCGCGGGGAGACGACGCAAACCCCCGCCGTCTGCGGACGGCACCCCCTTTCAAAAGGGGGCTTTGGGAATCCCACCACCGCCTAACGGCGGTCCCCCTCCCTTTAGCAAGGGAGGCTGGGAGAAAACATCAGTTAGCACCACGAGTTAATAAAATAAAATAAGGAGAAGATGTAAAATGCCCAATATTAAATATAAGCCTATGACGCCGGGCAGAAGAAATATGACTGTTCCGACATTTGAAGAAATAACGAAAACGACCCCGGAAAAAAGCCTTACGGTTATATTGAAGAAAAACGCCGGCAGGAACAATACAGGCAGAATCACGGTACGCCATAAGGGCGGCGGAAACAAAAGAAAATACAGGATTATAGATTTCAAGCGTCAGAATCCCGAACCCACTAAAGTCACGGCGATAGAATACGACCCCAACAGGTCGGCGTATATCGCGCTGCTTGAGACAACAGAATCGGGGAAAAAGAGCTATATAGTCGCGCCGCAGGGATTAAAAGTCGGTGACGTTATAACTTCGGGAGAGACAGCCGATATTAAACCGGGCAATACTCTGCCGTTAAAAAATATACCGTTAGGTATGGTCATAAATAATATAGAGCTTTCGCCCGGAAAAGGCGCGCAGCTCGTAAGGTCGGCGGGAGCGTCGGCGCAATTAATGGCAAAAGACAACGGCATGGCTCAGATAAGACTGCCGTCGGGAGAAGTCAGGGTCGTAAGATTAGAGTGCAAAGCTACGATAGGACAGGTCGGGAATATAGAGCATGAAAACGTCAGAGTGGGAAAAGCGGGCAAAACCAGACATAAAGGCGTACGCCCGACAGTAAGGGGCTCGGTCATGAACCCGGTTGACCACCCGCACGGCGGCGGCGAGGGCAAATCGCCGATAGGGCATCCCGGACCGATGACCCCGTGGGGCAAACCCGCGCTCGGATATAAGACGAGAAACAAGAAAGCGAAATCGGATAAATTAATCATAAAACGCAGAAACGTTAAATAAATAAAAAATAATAAATATAATTTGTAGGGGCGACTTGCAGTCGCCCGCGGACGAACACAGTTCGTCCCTACGGGTAGATTTCAGAGAGGAGAGAAAACGAAAAGTGAGCAGAAGCGTAAAAAAAGGACCGTTTGTCGAGACGAAACTTTATAAGAGAATAGAAGCAATGAACGAAAAAAACGAAAAGAAAGTTTTAAAGACCTGGTCGAGAGCCTCTACGATATTTCCTGAGTTTGTAGGTCATACTATAGCGGTTTATGACGGGAAAAAGCATGTCCCGGTATATGTGACCGAAGATATGGTCGGGCATAAGCTCGGAGAATTTTCGCCTACGAGAATATTCAGGGGACATTCGGGCTCGAAAACGTCGAACACGGCTAAATAAATTATAATAAAACACCCGAAGAATATAAGATTATGATACAGAGAGGAGAAAAATAAAAATGACGTCCGGAACAGATATCAGAGACGCCAAAGCGCATCTGCGTTACGTGCGTATCTCGCCGAGAAAAGTCAAAATAGTTTTGGATTTAATCAGAGGAAAAGACGTTGGCAGGGCAATCGGCATATTAAAGACCACCCCTAAAGTCGCGGCTGAGTATTTATATAAATTATTAAACTCAGCGGTGGCAAACGCAGAGAACAATCATCACATGGACCCGACGAAACTCTATGTAAGCCAATGTTTCGTATGCCCCGGTCCGATATTAAAAAGGGCAATGCCCAGAGCGCAGGGTCGGACATTCAGAATAAACAAAAGAAGCTCTCATATTACGATAGCCGTAAGAGAGAAAGCAGAATAAATAATAACAACACACAAAAATATATCTAAAATATATCTAAGGAGGAGAATTACCGTAAATGGGTCAGAAAGTTAACCCGCACGGATTGCGTGTCGGTATAATAAAAGATTGGGATTCCCGCTGGTTCGTAAAAGACTCGGAGTTCGGAAAAACTCTTGTGTCGGATTATAACCTGAGAAAGTTTTTGAAGAAACAGCTTTTTGAAGCCGGAGTTCCGAAAATAGAAATCGAGAGGGACAATCAGAGAGCCAGAGTTATAATACACTGCGCCAGACCCGGCAGAGTCATAGGGAGAAACGGGAGCGAGATAGACAAGCTGCGCCCCGAAATAGAAAGAATACTCGGAAAACCCGCGTCGGTCAATATAGTCGAGGTGAAATATCCCGATATGAACGCCCAGCTGGTCGCCGAAAAAATCGCCGAACAGCTTGAGAGAAGAATCTCGTTCAGGAGAGCAATGAAACAGGCGATAGCCGGAACTATGAAACTTGGGGCGAAAGGGATAAAAATCGCGGTTTCGGGACTTCTCGGCGGAGCGGACATTGCCAGAACCGAACATTATCACGAGGGAACTATACCCTTGCAGACAATCAGAGCCGATATTGATTACGGACAGCACGCCGCTTTGACTAAAATGGGATTAATCGGCATAAAAGTATGGATATACAAAGGCGAAGTTTTGACGAAAGTTAATAGAGACGCCAAATCCGAGGCTGACAGAAGCAGGGTCGGAGAGAATATCCCGCAGAGACGCGAGCGCAGATTTGACAGGAACGACAGGGACGGCGACGACAAAGGCGGATTTGACAGACCGAGGCAGCCCAGAGAGGGCGGATATAACAGAGATAACAGGGACAGCAGGGGCGGGAGACCTCAGGGTGGTGGGTTTGGAAATAACAGGGACGGCGGCAGAGGCAGGTTTGACAGAAACGCGCCGCCCGCACCGCCGAGCAATTTCGGCAACAGAAAATCTTTTGTCCCGAGAACTCCGAGACCGCCGAAAGCCGAAACGGGAAATGTCGATATAGTTGAAGCCGCGGTTGAAGCTGTCGATACAAGTCCGGCAATCGGGACAGAAACAGTCGCAGGAGCAGAAGGAGGTAATAACGATGTTAATGCCTAAAAGAGTGAAATACAGAAGGGTACACAGAGGCAGAATGAAAGGCAAGGCTACAAGGGGCAATTTTCTGGCGTACGGGGACTTCGGGCTTATGGCTATGGAACCGTGCTGGATAACAAGCAACCAGATAGAAGCCGCGCGTATATCTATGACCCGTTATATAAAAAGAGGCGGACAAGTCTGGATAAAAATATTCCCGGACAAACCCGTGACGGAAAAACCCGCCGAAACCCGTATGGGTTCGGGCAAAGGCTCGCCGGAATACTGGGTAGCCGTAGTCAAACCGGGCAGGGTAATGTTTGAAATGGACGGTATAACCGAAGAACAGGCAAGAGAAGCAATGCGTCTGGCAATGCATAAGCTCCCGGTCAAATGCAAATTCGTGACTAAAAAAATCATAGAGGAAATGCAGAGCCAGAAAAGCCAGAATGAGCAGAAAGAACAGAAAGAATAAGAAAGGAGATTAAATCACAATGAAAGCGTCAGAAATAAGAGACCTCAGCAAAGAAGACCTCGAAAAGAAAATAAAGGATTTGAAAGAAGAGCTTTTTAATCTCCGTTTTCAGCACGCAATAAATCAATTAGACAATCCTATAAGGTTAAATCACGTGAAAAAAGATATTGCAAGGTCGCTGACAATTCTCAGGGAGAGAGAACTCAAAGCAATCAAAAATTAATATTGTTATGTAGGGCGCGATGCCCTCGGCGCGCCGTCAAAAAGAAAAACGGCAAGAGCAGAGCCCTTGCCCTACGGGAAAAATAATAATTTCAAGAAAGGAGTTACTGTCGGATATTATGGATAAAACAACTGATACAAACGATACGGTTGAAAATGAAAATTTAGAGAATATAGAAAATATAGAGAATGCTGAGCAGGAAGCGGAAGCTGTGGAAACTGTTGAAGCAGCAGAAGCAACAGAAGCGGCTGAAACGGTAGAAGAACCGGTCAAAGCGTCAAGGAATCTGAGAAAAGAAAGAACCGGCATGGTCGTGAGCAATAAGATGCAAAAGACCGCCGTCGTCGAAATCACAGAACGCGTGACGCATTCGAAATACAGCAAAATAATGAAGCGTTCGACAAGATATAAAGTCCACGACGAAAATAACGAGTGCGACATCGGCGACAAAGTTTTGATAATGGAAACCAGACCTTTGTCGAAAGACAAGCATTTCAGATTGGTAAAGATACTTGAGAAAGTTAAATAGTTAACGAACTCCCCCCGCGACTTTGTCGCTTCCCCCCTCGCAAGTATGCGAAGGGGGCAAAGAAAAGCCCAAAGCCTCCTTCGTTTACGAGGGAGGTGGCACGCGAAGCGTGACGGAGGGAGCGGAATTTATAACAAATATAATATAAGGAGGGAATCAGATGATTCAGCAGCAATCCTTGATGAAAGTAGCCGACAATACGGGAGCAAAAGAACTTATGTGCATAAGGGTTCTCGGCGGAACGGGCAGAAGATACGGCAATATTGGCGATGTTGTGGTATGTTCGGTGAAGAAAGCTACGCCCGGCGGCGTTGTCAAAAAAGGCGAAGTTGTAAGAGCGGTCATCGTCAGGACAGTCAGCGGACTCAGAAGAGCCGACGGCTCGCATATAAGATTTGACGAGAATGCCGCGGTTATCATAAAAGAAGATAAAAACCCCAGGGGAACCCGTATATTCGGACCTGTGGCGAGGGAACTGAGAGAAAAAGATTATTTGAAAATACTTTCTCTTGCCCCTGAAGTATTATAAAGGCGGGAGGTAAAGTAAAATGGGATTATACAAAAGCGTTGATAAACGCAGCAATGTTACGCGTATCAGAAGGGACGACGAAGTTATCGTCGTATCGGGCGACGACAAGGGCAAAAGAGGCAAAGTTATCGAAGTCGCGCCGAAAGAGGGCAAATTACTGGTCAGCGGGATAAATATCGTGTCAAAACACGTCAAACCCCGCCGTCAGGGAGAACCCGGCGGTATAATAAAAACCGAAGGTCCGATATACGCGTGCAAAGTCATGCCGTACTGTTCAAGATGCGGCAAAGGCGTAAGGGTTAAAAGAGAAATATCGGACAAAAAGCGCGTAAACATATGCGCGAAATGCGGAGAAGAATTATAAATATATTCGGAAACTGTAGGGTCAGGCTTCCACGCCTGACCGTGGATACGCGATATAATATATAATATTGGTTTTCCGGCGGTGCGGCATGGAAGCCGCACCCTACAAAAATTCGTATCAGAAAGGAGTTAAAAAAAATTATGGCTTCCAGACTCAAAGAACAGTATAAATCGGCGATTGCGCCGGAGCTTATGAAAAAGTTTAATTATAAGTCGGTTATGCAGATACCGAAACTTGAAAAAGTAATCGTAAACGTAGGCTGCGGCGACGCTAAAGACAATACCAAAATCATAGATTCGGTCACGAGCGATATTATGACGATAACGGGACAGAAAGCCGTCTCGACTACGGCGAAGAAATCCGTCGCTAATTTTAAATTGAGAGCGGGGACGAAAGTCGGGGTCAAAGTGACGCTGAGAGGGGACAGAATGTATGAATTTCTTGACAGGCTGTTTAATCTCGCGCTGCCCAGACTGCGCGACTTCAAGGGCGTAAGCCCGAACGCTTTCGACGGCAGGGGCAATTACGCGCTGGGTATAAGAGAGCAGTTGATTTTTCCTGAGATAGAATATGACAAGATAGATAAAATCAGGGGAATGGATATTGTAATCGTGACGACTTCGCAGACGGACGAAGAAGCGAGAGAGCTTCTGACGCTGTTCGGCGCGCCGTTCGCAAGGGCGTAGAGAATCTAATACTCCCCCCTGTCGCCGCGGCGACATCCCCCCTCAAAGAGGGAGGCAGGGAGGGGAACGCAAACCCCCGTCACTTCGTGACACCCCCTTTCAAAAGGGGGCTTAAACGCTAATTTTTTACAGTAATCAAATTGTTTATATAACAAATTTTAAAATATCAAAGAACAGGAGGAGTTGTCTTGGCAAAAAAATCAATGGTATTAAAACAACAGAGACCGCAGAAATTCTCGACCAGAGAATACAACAGGTGCAGCATCTGCGGCAGACCCCACGCTTATCTCAGAAAATACGCGGTATGCCGTATCTGTTTTCGTGAGCTTGCGTATAAAGGTCAGATACCCGGAATAAAAAAAGCAAGCTGGTAAGAGCAATGCACAATGCACAATGCAAAATGCACAATTAGATATAAATAGCAAGTAAAGCAAATAAGCAAAAGTAAGCAAAAGTAAGCAAGGAGGATAGTTTAATGCAGATAACAGACGCAATCGCGGATATGCTGACCCGTATAAGAAACGCGAACGGGGCAAGGCATGAATCGGTGGACATACCCGCCTCCAAAATCAAGAAAGCAATCGCCGATATTTTGGTTGACGAGGGATATATAAAAAATTATCAGATAATAGAGGACGGCAAACAGGGGATTATCAGGATAACTTTAAAATACGGTCCGGGCAAGAAAAAGATTATTCAGGGGATACGCAGGGTATCCAAACCCGGGCTGAGAAAATATTCGACATGCGAAGAGATGCCGTCGGTTTTAAGAGGGCTGGGCATCGCCATAGTCTCTACGTCTAAAGGTATAATGACGGGCAAAAACGCGAAAAAAGAGAATATCGGCGGAGAGATACTCGCGTTTGTCTGGTAATTTAATCAAATAAAAACAGAAAAATTTTTGGAGGGAAAAATATGTCGAGAATCGGGAAAATGCCCGTGGTCATACCAAAGGGCGTTGACATTAAGATAGACAAACTTAATGATGGCGGCAGCAGCGTGACGGTCAAAGGACCGAAAGGCACGCTGAATCAAATCATGCACAAAGACATGATATTAAATATCGAGGACGGGAGACTTATAGTCACGCGTCCGTCAGATGAAAAACAGCATAAAGCCCTGCACGGGCTGACACGGTCTCTTATAAACAACATGGTGGTCGGGGTAACAGACGGATATTCAAAAGAGCTTGATATAGACGGCGTAGGCTGGAGAGCGCAGAAACAGGGAAAAAGCGTCGTGTTCAATATCGGGTATTCGCACCCGATAACAGTAAACGAAGAACCGGGAATAACGATAGATACTCCCGCGCCGACTAAAGTAATAATATCGGGAGCGGACAAGCAGAGAGTGGGACAGATAGCGGCGGAAATCAGAAAAATGAGGCTGCCTGAGCCATATCTGGGACACGGCATCAAGTACGCCGGCGAAAGAATAAGGCGCAAAGCGGGCAAAGCCGGCAAGAAATAGTAAATAAAGTCGGGTACGTTATAATAAAAATTCGCGTATTCGCAATGTAATTGAAAGGAAAGAAATAATAGTATGATAAAGAAAATTTCTTCTAACGACGCAAGAAAGAAACGTCACTTCAGAATCAGGAGCAAATTGTCGGGAACCCCGGAAATTCCGAGGCTATGCGTATTTCGGTCAAACACGAATATATACGCGCAGATAATCGACGACGTAAACGGCAAAACTCTTGTTTCGGCGTCAAGCCTTGAAAAAGGCTTTGAGAAAGCCGGGACAAAAAAAGAAGTCGCGAAGAAAGTCGGACTCGCAATCGCGAAAAAAGCCGTTGCGGCGGATATAAAAACGATAGTTTTCGACAGGGGCGGCTATCAGTATCACGGCAGGGTGAAAGAACTCGCCGACGGGGCACGCGAGGGCGGTCTGGAATTTTAACTTACTTTTCTTTTTGCGGAAAAAAGAAAAGTAAGCAAAAGAAAAACGGTCCTGCTGTAAGGATTAATGTTTTACAAAAAATATTATTATGAAAGGGAGCAAACACAAACATGGTAGAAAAAGTTGATGTTGCGACGCTTGATATAAAAGAGCGTCTGGTAGCTACAAAAAGCGTTTCGAAAACCGTCAAGGGCGGTCGTATAAGAAGATTTACGGCTCTCATGGTTGTCGGCGACGAAAACGGTCACGTCGGTTACGGTCTGGGCAAAGCCGCTGAAATCCCCGACGCGATAAAAAAAGCTATCGAGGACGCGAGAAAAAACGTAATAAAAGTGTCTCTTAAAGGAACTACGATACCGCATGAAATCGTCGGGGAATACGGCGCGGGAAAAGTTTTACTGAAACCTGCCGCCGAGGGCACCGGGGTTATCGCGGGCGGAGCGGTCAGAGCCGTTCTGGATATGGCGGGAGTCAGGGATATAAGAACAAAGTGTCTGAGGTCGAATAATCCCACGAACGTAGTCAAAGCCACTTTCGAGGGTCTGAGGGCATTGCGCTCGGCTGACGAAGTCGCTAAAATGCGTGGGAAAGCCGTCTCGGATATATAAGAGATATAATATGATTGTAGGGAATGACCTGCGGTCATTCCGCGGACGAAATATTAAATTGACATAGGCGGACGAACACAGTTCGTCCCTACAAAAATAAAATTAAGGAGTTTAATATGGCTAAAGTTAATATAAAACTTATAAAAAGCCTTATCGGCAGAAGCGATAAGCAAATCAAGACGGCAAATTCTTTGGGGCTGAAAAAAATCAACGACGTTTCTTCCCACGAAGAAGGACCCGTTCTTGACGGTAAATTAAGAGTTATTTCGCATCTTGTACAAATTGGGGAATAAGCAAACCCCCGTCACTTCGTGACACCCCCTTTCAAAAGGGGGCTTTAAGCAAAATTTTATGCATTATAAAAAATTTAAGATAATAAAGATAAGCAAGAAGGAGGAAAAAAATGAAGCTCCATGAATTATCGCCCGCGCCCGGTTCTGTCAAAAGCAGATACAGGAAGGGCAGGGGAACCGGCTCAGGCAACGGAAAAACGGCGGGTAAAGGACATAAAGGGCAGAATGCCCGTTCAGGCGGAGGCGTAAGACCCGGATTCGAGGGCGGACAGCTCCCGTTATACAGGAGACTGCCTAAGCGCGGGTTCAAAAACTTCCCGTTCAAAAAAGAATACGCCGTGGTTAATCTTAAAACGCTTGAAAAAAGATTTAACGACGGGGATATTATCACAATAGAGAATCTTATTGAATCGGGGATTATAAAAAATAAACTTGACGGCGTTAAGATTTTAGCCGTCGGGGATTTGACAAAAAAACTGACTGTGAAAGCCAATTTATTTTCGGAAAGCGCGAAAACCAAAATAGAATCCGCGGGCGGAAAGGCGGAGGTGGTCTGATATGAAAGGTATGTTCGCAACATTCAGAAACGCCTTTAAAATACCCGAACTCAGGTCAAAACTTATATTCACGCTTATGATACTGATATTATACAGGTTAGGGGCGTCGATTCCGGTGCCGTTCGTCGATTCTGAGACTTTATCGACTATATTCAAAAGCCAGGGCGACACGATTTTCGGATACCTGAATATTTTATCCGGGGACGCGTTCTCGAAAGCGACTTTGTTCGCGTTATCTATCAGCCCGTATATTACGGCGTCTATCGTTATGCAGCTTCTGACTATAGCGATACCGGCTCTTGAAAAACTTCAGAAAAGCGGCGACGACGGAAGAAAGAAAATAACGCAGATAACAAGATACGTCACGGTTTTGCTGGGTCTTATCACCGGTTACGGATATTATATGTCCCTGCGTCACGGCTACAACGTCGCCATAATCAAAAACAACCATTGGTTTGTTATGGTTATAATAGTCGCGTGTTACAGCGCGGGTTCGGCAATGATAATGTGGCTGGGTGAAAAAATCAACGAAAACGGCATAGGCAACGGTATCTCTATGATACTGTTCGCGAATATCATATCGAGAATCCCAAGCTCTGCCGTAGGTTATGTGAATAATATCATACAAACCATAACAGACACAAACAAAGGCGCGGGAGACGTTTTATGGGAAGTGGGCAAAGTCTTGATTATATTGGTAGTCGCGCTTGTCATAATCGCTTTTGTCGTATATATGTCAAACGCCGAAAGACGAATCCCGGTGCAGTATTCCAAGAGAGTCGTCGGGCGTAAAATGTACGGCGGGCAAAGCACTTATCTGCCCATGAAAGTAAATATGTCCGGGGTTATGCCGATAATCTTCGCGTCGTCGATGATTTCGATACCTGCGACTATTATAAGTTTCATGAACAAGAATCAGGGAGGCGCGCCGTTAAAAGTCGCGACTGAATCAGTCGCCGCGCAGCCGATACTGCATTTCATGTATAACCTGTTCGGGACGAAAAGCCCCGTATATATAATTTTAGAGTTTGTTTTGATTGTGGCGTTCTCGTATTTTTATATCGCGATTTCGTTCAATCCATTGGAAGTCTCGAACAACCTGATGAAAAACGGCGGATTTATCCCCGGCATAAGACCCGGCAAACCTACGACGGATTTTATAACGAAGATATTAAACAGGATAGTTTTAATCGGCGGTTTGTTCTTAGGCGTGGTCGCGGTTTTCCCGCTTATAATAAACTCTATAGCGTCGGCTATGAACAATACGTGGGGACTTGGCGCGATAGCGTTCGGGGGCTCGTCGCTGTTGATTGTGGTCGGGGTCGCGCTTGAGACAACGAGAGAAATAGAAGCGCAGATGACCATGAGGCATTATAAAGGGTTTTTGGAATAATATAATAAAAAACTGGTTCGTAACCCGTAGGGGCGGGCATTGCCCGTCCGCCGGAACAATTTAAATTACCCGGACGCGCAATGCGCGCCCCTACACAAAAATCAAGGGCGACGGACATATTTACGGAGAAAAATTTATATGAATATTATTTTCTTGGGCGCGCCGGGAGCCGGAAAAGGCACTCAGGCTGAAAATATCAGCGAAAAATTAAATATCCCGAATATATCTACAGGGGTTATACTCAGAGAGGCGATAAACGAAAAGACTTCTATGGGTCTCAAAGCCAAAGATTATATGGATAAAGGCGCGCTTGTGCCGGACGCTATAGTGATAAGCATAATAAAATCAAGGCTTACAAAACCGGACTGCGAAAACGGGTTCATACTCGACGGATTCCCAAGAACTGTGCCTCAGGCTGAATATCTCGAAGAATCGGGCGTGGTTATTGATTTGATCGTAGACATTCACGTGCCCGACGATAAAATAATCGAGAGAATGAGCGGTCGGAGAGTATGCCCGATGTGCGGGGCGACATATCATATAATATATAAGCCGTCTCACCGTGGGAATATATGCGGCAGGTGCGAATCGAGACTTATTATCAGAGACGACGACAAGCCCGAAGTGGTTTTGAGCAGGCTTGAGACTTATCACAAGCAGACTGAGCCGTTAAAAGATTTTTACGGCAAGAGAAACGTGCTTAAAACAGTCATCGGACAGGAAGAAGTCGAAGATACGTCAAGACTGACTTACGAAGTTATACAGAATTTTAACAAATAAAATTAGACGGGTTTGATTTTGATATGATAAATATAAAATCTCAGCGGGAAATTGAGATAATGCGGAAATCGGCGAAAATCGCCGCGAACGCTTTAAAGACTGCAGGGGAACTTATCGTTCCCGGAATATCGACGAAAAAACTCGATTCGCATATAAGAAAATATATCGAGAGCAGAGGGGCTGTGCCGTCGTTTTACAGATATGACGGGTTTCCCGCAAACGCCTGCATAAGCGTCAACGACGAAGTGATTCACGGGATTCCCAGAGAGGACAGGATACTCAGAGAGGGCGATATAGTCAAGATAGACGTCGGGGCAAAATTCAACGGGTATCACGGGGACTGCGCGAACACGTTTTACTGCGGCAATTACGCCAATATCAATCCAAAGACAAAAAAACTTATCGAGACGGCTAAGCAAAGTTTTTACGAGGGGATAAAGTTCGCTACTGTGGGATATAGAATAGGCGATATAGGGGCGGCGATACAGAACTGCGTTGAATCAAACGGGTTTTCGATAGTACGTGAATATATAGGTCACGCAGTCGGGAGAAATCTTCACGAAAAGCCGGAGATACCCCATTATGTCGAAGAAGGCAAGGGCAAAGGTCAGAGATTGGTTGAAAACATGGTTATAGCGATTGAGCCGATGGTCAACATGGGAAGCAAAGACGTTAAACTTCAGGACGACAAATGGACGGTAAAAACGCTGGACGGGAATCTGTCGGCGCATTACGAGAACACTATTTTAATCAAGAGAGACGGCTGCGAAATACTAACTGTCGCGGACTGAGAGCGATTATTTTTCAAAGGATTGATTTTTATGGCAGAAGAAAATAAATTTAATATCGGGGATATAGTTCTCGCGCTTGCGGGCAGGGATTCGGAGAGATTTTTTATAGTCGTGGGGATAATAGACGAAAATTATGTGTATATCGCCAACGGGAAATCGAGAAAAGCCGACGTTCCCAAAAAGAAGAAAGTCAGGCATATAAAGCTTGAAAAAAAAGCCGGCGAAGATTATATCCGGAGCCTGAATTTAAAAAACGGGAAGTTTACAAACGCAGTCCTGAGAAAAATAATAGGCGAATATTCAAACGGGATTAAAGAAACTGAAAACTTATAAAAAATATTTACAGAAATTTAATAATTTTATGTTAAAATAATTATTTGCGGCAAAAATTAATAATAAACAAATATATAAAATAATAAAAGATTAAAAAAGGGGGAGTTATTCTGCCAAAAGACGATGTTATTGAGTTTGAGGGAGTTGTAACCGAAGCATTGCCGGACGCTGTGTTTAAAGTTAAGCTGCCAAACGACCATATTGTTACGGCTCATATATCCGGGAAATTAAGAATGCACTATATAAGAATTCTGCCGGGAGACAAAGTCACAGTCGAAGTTTCGATTTATGATTTGGAAAAAGGCAGGATAACCTGGAGAGCAAAATAACTTACTTTTCTTTTTGCGAAAAAAAGAAAAGTAAGCAAAAGAAAAACGGTCCGCTTGTCGAGCCGTGAAAATATTAGGTTAGAATAGGTTAGAAAGCGAGTGTGTGATTTAAAATGAAAGTAAGACCGTCGGTTAAACCGATATGCGAGAAATGCAAAATAATAAAAAGACACAACAAAGTCATGGTCATCTGCGAAAATCCGAAGCATAAGCAGAGACAGGGAACAAGGGGCGGGTCTAACCCGTAAACGGTTTCGTACCGGGAATCGCAGGGACACGGCGCGCCGTGTCCGTACAAAAGAAAAGAAAAACGATAAAAACAAAAGTATAAAATGGTATAAAAGGAGTTTTTATGGCGACGAAAACAAAACGCGGAAACGCTATCAAGTCAACCCCGAACTGGAGGGGGACATGCCCGTCGTGCAAAAGAACGGGAGTAAAGCTTCTCTGGACGAAAGTCGAGGGAGAGAGCAGCATGAAAGTATGCAAACATTGCGGTAAATAATATTAAGAATCCCACCACCGCTGCGGCGGTCCCCCTCCCTTTAGCAAGGGAGGCAGGGGATGCAAGGGAGAAAGAACGCAAACCCCCGCCTGTTGCGACGGGCACCCCCTTTCAAAAGGGGGCAAAAATAAAAAAATTACAGGAAAGGAGAAAAAAGATATGGCGCGTATTGCAGGCGTAGATATACCGAGGGAAAAACGCGTGGAAATCGGTCTGACTTATATTTTCGGCATAGGCAGGACGAGCGCGAACAAGATTCTCGCGTCAACGGGGATAAATCCGGACACGAGGGTTAAAGATTTATCGGAAGACGACGTTGCGAAAATCAGGGAGCTTATCGACAACGATTATACTGTCGAGGGCGATTTGAGAAGAAACGTCGCGATGGATATAAAAAGAATGGTTGAAATCGGCTGTTACAGGGGAATAAGACACAGAAAAGGTCTCCCCGTAAGAGGTCAGAGAACCCAGACCAACGCCAGAACCAGAAAAGGTCCGGCTAAAACCATCGCGAACAAGAAAAAATAATAAATAATAAATGATAATTGTAGGGAACAACCCCTGTGTTGTTCCGAGTATAACACACACAATTCTGTAATAAGGAGTGATTAAGAGCAAAATGGCAAAACAAACAATGAAAAAGACCGTTATCAAAAGACGCCGCGAGCGTAAGAATATCGAAAAAGGCGCGGCTCATATCAGGTCGACATTTAACAATACGATAGTTACGATAAGCGACGTTAACGGGAATGTCATATCGTGGGCTTCGGGCGGTGAGATGGGCTTTAAGGGCTCAAGGAAATCAACGCCGTTCGCCGCTCAGCAGGCAGCCGAAGCGGCAGCTAAGGGAGCGATGGAGCACGGGCTTAAAAAAGTCGAGGTTTATGTGAAAGGTCCGGGTCAGGGCAGGGAATCGGCGATAAGGTCGCTGCAGTCCGCGGGGCTTGAAATAGAAATGATAAAAGACGTCACACCCATACCGCACAACGGCTGCAGACCCCCGAAACGCAGACGCATATAATTATCAGGGATTTCAGGATTTTAATTAGGAGGTTATAAATTAAAATATGTCAAGATATACAGGTCCCGTATGCAGGCAATGCCGCAGAGAGGGCGAAAAATTATTTTTAAAAGGCGAAAGATGCTATACTGACAAGTGCGCCATAGGCAGAAGAGCGAAATCTCTGGCTCCCGGTCAGCATGGTTCTTCGATGAAAAAACAGAAAGAATACGGCACGCAGCTAAGAGAAAAACAGAAAGCTAAGAGAATCTACGGACTGCATGAGACCCAGTTTAAGAATCTGTTCAGAAGAGCGGAGAAAAAAGAGGGTATGGCGGGCGTAAATCTTTTGATTTTGCTTGAATTGAGATTAGACAATATTATCTATAAAATGGGTATGGCTGAAAGCAGAAAAGAAGCAAGGCAGCTTGTTACCCACAGGCATTTCACGATAAACGGCAAAAAAGCGAACATCCCGTCGATGACTTTGAAACTCGGCGATGTTATAGCGTTGGACGAAAGAAGCCGTTCTCTTGAAAAGATAAAAGACCTGATAGCGAATCTGGACAACAGGCAGACGGTCAAATGGCTTGACGTTGACAAAAACAACGTATCGGCGAAGATTGTCGCGGTTCCGACAAGAGAGGACATAGATTTCCCGTTCAAGGAGCATCTTATCGTCGAGCTGTACTCGAAATAATTAATAAGATTAAACAGATATTTAGATATAAAATTGGAGGGTTATGATAGTATGATAGAAAAGCCCGTTATTACCCCGTCTTATCTTGATGATGACGGCGCGCACGGCAGTTTTGTGATAGAACCCCTTGAACGGGGATACGGTATAACTCTGGGCAACTCGCTCAGGAGGATACTTTTGTCGTCATTGCCGGGAGTAGCCGTGACGTCGGTTAAAATAGACGGAGTTTTGCATGAGATATCAACTATTCCGAACGTAAAAGAAGACGTGACGCAGATAGTGCTGA